>Ga0209633_10001921_pt1 | contig 20676 bp, 19 predicted proteins | sample Cruoilmetagenom1_FD_187290 | JGI IMG/M metagenome (GOLD analysis project Ga0209633, IMG submission 187290) | Oil polluted marine microbial communities from Coal Oil Point, Santa Barbara, California, USA - Sample 1 (SPAdes) (version 2) | ecosystem: Environmental > Aquatic > Marine > Oil seeps ... | reverse complement strand
GCTTAAATTAAGACTTGTTAACTGATTTGTATTACAATACAGAACGATTAATGCTGTATTTTGACTCACATCTAGACTTGTTAAATTATTTATAGAACAGGTTAATTCTTCTAATGCTGTAAAGTCTGCAATACCTGTTAAATCATTAATGTTTTTATTACCTATACTTAAACTTATTATTGTATTAATGTTTGCCGTGGGTACATAATCATCTAAAGCACCTGTATCATAGCCTAAATCTATTAAGGCTTGCTCAAAATTGTCGTCTGGCACATAGGTTTGAGGAGCATTACAATCTTCACTAAAATTGGTTTGTACATCAACATTTGTCCAGTTTGTATTGCTGTAGGCTGCATCATCAACATCTATACATGTTAAGTTTGGGTTGTTAATAGCAATAAAAGTGGTTATAGCAGTATTGTTACCATTTTTAACGTTTAAACCCGTTAACTCATTTATACTTACGTTTAGAAATGTAAGCATTGTATTTTGGCTCACATCAAAACTCGTTAATTGATTAGCATGACATTGTAAGTTTACTAATGCAGTATTTTGACTCACATCTAAACTTGTTAATTGATTACCAGAACAATAAAACACTTCAAGTTGCGAATTCTGGCTTACATCTAAACTGGTTAAATTATTTACTGCACAGTTTAATTCTTTTAAGGCTGTAAAATCTTTTATGCCTGTTAGGTCATTAATATTTTCTAAACTCACATCTAAATTTATAACCGTATTAATATTAGTAGTTGGTACATAATTATCTAAAGCACCTGCGTCATAACCTAAATCTATTAAGGCTTGTTCAAATTGATTATCTGGTACGTAGGTGTTCATCTCTAAAGCACAATCGGTATTAAAACTTGTTTGTGGGTCTATGTTTGTCCAATTGGTATTTGCATAAGCGACATCTTCAACCTGAATACACGTTAATCCAGGATTACCAGTGGCATCAAGAGAAATAAGTCCTGTGTTATTACCATTACGTATAGATAAACCTCCCAGATTATTGTCTGTACAGTTTAAAACTTCAAGAAGGCTATTTTGGTTGAGGTTTAACTGAGTAAGTTGGTTATCGGTTACAGATAAAATTTGTAATTGGGTGTTTTGGGAAAGATCTAAATCTGTTAATTGATTATAGCGACCATCTAAATACCAAAGAGCCGTATTTTGGGTGACATCTAAGCTAGAAAGATTATTAATACTAAATGATAATTGGGCAAGAGCCGTATTTTGAGTTAAGTCTAAACTTGTTAAATTATTATCGTCAACATCTAAATTTTGTAATGCCGTAAAATCTTCAATACCTTTTAAATTACTAATGTTTTTATTTTCGATATTTAAAGTTGTAACTGTATTAATGTTTGCAGTTTGCACAAAATTATTTAATACAGAATCATAGCCTAAATCTATTAAGGCTTGTTCGAAATTATCGTCTGGCACAAAAGTGAGTTGAGCATATCCTGTTTTATAAAACAGGATAAAAAGCGTGATTAGTATAATTTTTTTCATAGACTTATTTTTATTGTTTCTTATTTAGGACTGACTACTTCGTAATAGACATCATCTTCGTTTTCTCCTGTTATTATTTCTTTATAATGCACATCATCTAATACATAATATGTTTCATTATCAATAATAGTAGTTGTATACCCCTCTGGTAGTGCTATTATTTGTGCACCAATAGGTGGTTTTACCGTAGTATATTCTACTTGGTTATTGATGTTTACAACTTTCGTATAATAGTTTCCGTAGTGATAGTAATAGGGGTTTGGATGCCCTTTTATGGTAACTTTTGAATAACTAGTAGGTAAAATTTTTATACGAATACCAATAGGTGCACCTACAACGGCATAACCACCAGAAAAAGGTTTATAATACACACCATTAACAAATTTATAGCGAAGTCCTCGAAAGTTTAAAAACACACCACCAACTGGAACTGTTTTAACCCTTAAGCCCCATTTTGGATGGTGTCTATAATGATGATGTGCTTTATAATGTTTATATGTTCTTACATGTTTGTTACGTGTTTTATGACGCTTGCGTTTCTTTTTTACTGTTTTACGTACTTCCTTTTTTACTTTTTGTCTTTTAGTTTGAGCAACTATTTGATTTGTGTTAAAAGAAAAAAGTATAATTATGATAAGTGGAATTATAAGTTTTTGTATGTTCATTTCTTGAAGGTTATACCTTTTAATATATTAATTGATGCAGTTGATAATGATTAACAAGGTTGCTGGTAATAATTGAATAGACTGCTCTTGACCATTACATCGTAATTTCAATGTCGAAAACCTTACGAACATCTCTTATAATGCTGTACGCATAATAACCTATTAAGAGTAAAACCTCGATTCCTATTACTACAAAAGGGTTTATATAGGTAAAGACCCAAGACATAAATTGTGCAACTAACACACTAGAGTTTAATAATAAAAGTGATACTAATAGTGTTGAAATTTTCATAATTTTGAATTTTTTAAATTAATAGTGCTCCAAAACTATGCTTAGAAAAGCTAGGTAAAAGGTGTTATTTTGTCAAAAGAGGGTACTATTTCGCAGTAGTTCCTTATCTATGCAAATAGAGGTGTTATTTTGTCAAACGCTAAAAATAGTGAGAAGTATTAAAGATAGTTTCGAATTCCTGAAGGACTTTTACCAAACTCTTCCTTAAAAGCTTTGCCAAACCAATTAGGATTACTAAAACCAGTAGAGTATGCTATTTCTGAAACTGTCAGATTGGTAGATTCGAGTAGTTCTTTTGCTTTTTCCAATCGTACAGAACGCATAAAAATAGCCGTACTTTTATCGGTTATGGCTTTTAACTTTCTGTAAAGTTGCGATTCGCTCATATATAATTCTCCGGCTAATTTGATAGCATTATATTCCGAATCTTCAATGTTTTTATGAATATTCTGTATAACGCCCTCTAAAAATTCAAGATTCTTATCTTGTTTTATGTGCGATTTATCAAGTGTAATTATTTTTTTAACCGAATATATTTCATGCAGTTGTTTGCGCTTTGCAATAAGCATTTCAATTCGAAGCAATAATTCATCTTTTTGAAATGGCTTTGTTAAATATGCATCGGCTCCACTTTTTATTCCTGAAAGTTTGTCTTCTTGCATAGCTTTTGCAGTCAGCATAATAATAGGAATATGGTTAGTGGTTTCTGTTCTTTGAAGCTTTTTTGTAAGTTCATAACCATCCATTACCGGCATCATGATGTCGGTTATGATGATATCTGGAACATTTTTTTCTGCTGTTATAAATCCTTCTTCACCATTGTTAGCAAATAGTAAATTGTATTCAAGCTCTAAACATGAGGCAATGTAACTTAAAATTTCTGGATTGTCATCTATTATAAGTATAGTACTGGAATCATCGGATAATTTTTGGGATGGTAACGTTGTGTATTGTAATCTTTTAGAAATGATAACCTCAGAATCAAAGTCAGTAGTTGTAGTTTCAGCTTCTTGTTTAATTGGAATACTTATTGTAAACGTAGTGCCTATATTTTCTTGTGAATTAACAGTAATTGTTCCTTTCATTAAGTTTACAAGCTCTTTTGTTAAGGCCAAACCTATTCCAGATCCAGAAATTTTCCCTTTGGTATTTTCAGATCTATAAAAACGATCGAAAACAAATGGAATTTCATCGTTTGGAATTCCAATGCCTTCATCTTTTATTTGGATAATCGCTTGTCCATCTTCTTTATTTACAGCAATTTCTATTGAGCTATTTTGGTTAGAAAATTTTATAGCATTAGATATAAGATTACTAATAATTTGACGAATTTTTTCAACATCAAAATCCATCATCAAAGATTTTCGCTTTGTTGATGATTTTAAATTAATATTTTTTGATGCTGCTAAACTTGAAAAGCTAGCGATTAAATAGTTTGTAAAACCAATTAAATCTGATTTCGTATTGTTTAACTGAAGTTTGCCTTGCTCTAGTTTTGCTAAATCGAGCATTTCGTTTACTAAACGTAATAAACTATTACCGTTTTGCTCAATAGAATCTATTGGCTTATGTAGCTTTTTATTTTTGGATAAGGCATTTTTTAGTGTGTTGACATAGCCTAAAATAATGGTTAAAGGTGTTCTGAATTCATGCGTAATATTTGTGATAAATTGCGATTTTAAAGCGTCTAATTCTTGGAGTCGTTTTGCTTCTTGCCCTGCTAACTGGTGTTGCAGATTTAAACGATAAAAGATATAAAATATTGATAATAATGCCATTAAATAAACTAAATAGGCAGCATTACTTTTATACCAAGGAGGTGTAACATTAATGATAAGTTCTAAAGGTTCTTTCGACCAGAGTGTGTTTCGTGATTTTCCTTGAATTTTTAACCTATAAATACCTTTTGACAAATCGAGTAATTGAATTTCTCTAACATCTCTTAAATTATTCCATTCGTTATCATTTAGAGAATATACAAATTGATTATTTTTTGTTGGACGTAGATCTAAATCAGAAAACGTGAGGTAGCACGGAAAATCTTTTTGATGAAGTGTTATTTCATTGGTTTTTGTTATGCTCTCATTTATGATATTGGGATGAGTTGTAGGGTTAATTTCCTGGTTTCTTATTCGGATTGATGTAAATTTAAGATTACTCTCTATATCTAATTCGGTAACCTTATTAGGATTAAAAATATTGAATCCATTTATTCCACCTACATAAATTTCGTTATTCGTTTTGTCAAAAAAGTGAGCGCCAAGATTAAACTCTGAACTTTGTAAACCATCACCAATGTTGTAGTTTGTAAATAGTTCATTGGTTTTGTTAAACATAAAAATCCCATCGTTGGTAGTGAGCCATAAATTATTGTTTAAATCTTCAATTATGCTATATACGAAAGTATTTGTTAAGCCCTCATCTTCTCCATAACGCACAAAGGTTTCATCAAGGCGATTAAATTTATTAAAACCATCTTGTGTAGCCACCCATAAGGCTTCATTTGCATCATGCCAAGTATGTAAAGTTGTATTACTACTTAGACTTCGGGAATCATTTTTATCGTGAAAGTAATTTGTAAATTTTGGCCGTTGATAATTAGAAGCTTCAAATTGCAATTTATTTAAACCATCCTCAGAGGTTATCCAGTAATTTAAATCTTTGTCTTGCGACATATTATATGTAAAGTCTGAACTTATGGAATTATCATTAGAATTAGTTTTGTAATGTTCAAATGTTATGGTATTGGTTTTTAAGTCACCAGTAAACCTATTAATTCCACCGCCATAAGTCATAATCCAAACGGTATTTTTATGGTCAATATAAACCCCACGAGCAGCATTAGAACTAAGGGAATTTGGGTCGTCAATATCGTAGTACAGACTTATTATTTTTGGAGCCTTTGGGTCAAAGTTGGTTAAATCAATTGTAGAGACTCCTTTAATAGTTGCTATCCATAAATAGTTGTTTTTATCAATGGACATTCCTCTAATTACATCAAATGCTAAAGCCTGATTTGTGTTTTCTTTTGTAATGTATGCGACTTCACCAGAATTTTTTATACAATTGATTCCTTTACGAGTGCCAACAAAAAGATAGTCATCATTTTTGGCAAAAGACAAAATGAAAGCATTGTTAAGAGCAATGTTGGAAAATGTATTTACATTCTTAAAAACAGGTTTTGTTAAAGTGACAACATCGAGGTTGTTGGTGCCAATCCAAAGTAAATTACCATCTGTAAAGGTGTCGTAAACACGGTTCGACGTTATAGAGTTGGTTTGTTCTTGTTCGCCTTTGTAGGTGGTTAATTCTTTAAACTGTAAGTGCTCTTCATCAAATTTTTCACCAATAAAAAGACCATTAAAGGTACCAATGTAAAACCTACCTCTATTGACATCTATGGATGTTACGTTTAATTTTTCGTTGTGTTCAATTTTTGATTCGAGTGGTACTCTAGAAAGTGATTTTTTGGTTGTATTATAAACAAATAAGCCGTTAGAAGTACCAATCCAAATGTGATTCTTAAGGACAAATAATGCATTTATAGTTCCAACAGATTTATTAAGTATAATTTCTTGGAATGTTACATTCTCTTCCGATATGTCTCTTGAGATAAACAGACGATCTTCTTTGGTGCTGACGTATAAAGCATTGTCATCAACATAGGTCGTATTAAATTGTAATTTTTCACCATTAATTTGAGTAATTTTTCGAGAAGTATAATTCTCGCCTTTATTTTTATAGATAATAATGCCCTTATTTAATATTGTGGCTATAATAGTTCCATTAGAAGTCTTACCTAAGCTACTACAATTCCCTTCATTTATTGAAGCTGCTTTAAAGCTATTTGTATTAGAGTCATAGATGGAAATACCATTGTCATTGGTGCCAATCCAAATATTCCCATTATGATCTTCGATGAGTGCATTAATAAAATTACCTGAAATGGTTAGACTATCCTTTTTACTGTTTTTATATACTTTAAAAGAAGAACCATCAAAACGATTTAAACCATCTTGAGTACCTATCCATAAAAAACCATTACTGTCTTTAACTATGCTTCTAATGGTTTCTTGAGACAGCCCATCTTCTAGTCCATAATTATGAAATGTAAAATCTTGACCAACAGTATAATTACAAGTACATAGTACGATAATTAATAATGCAATAAAACTTTTATAAGAATTATATTTTAGGTTACTCATAGCTCAAAAATAGAGTATTATTTTAAAATACAAAAATAAATTGATTTCACATTATAGTGTTATGGATTAGGGATATCGCATAGTATGTTACCTTCTTGCTGCTCCTTTAACTTTGTAAAATAATCTAAAAAGAGTACAAATAAATTTGCTTATTAAAGTTAAAACTTTATTAGAAAAAATTGATTTGTTATTTACCAAGAAATTAATTTATTGAGAGAGGAAGAGTTTATTCTTAATTTACAACAAGAAAAACATTTTGCATACGAAGATCTGTTAAATCAATTTTAGAATGCAGTTTTTGGTAAATGCTTATCATTTGTGCCAAATGAAAAAGACGCCGAAGATATTGCCCACAAGGTTTTTGTTGAGGTTAAAATATATTTTTTAAACTTCTACCTTCAATGTAAAAAATTATAATTTATTTTACATTTTTTATTGAAAATTGTATATTTGCCCACTGTAAAGACAAATACAATTTGTTTTTAAATAGTTCTTTTTGACTTTAGTGTACAATTCGGTGAACACGTATGGTTAAGAGTGTTTAAAATGTTAATTTATAGATGGTTACGCAATTTTAGTTAATCCTCTCACCCCGACTAAGAGTATCTTGATTGACACTAATGTTGTGGCTAATTAAATGATTTTCAGGATTTTAATTTTTTTTGATATTATTTGATTAGCTTTAATGGCAATTAAAAAGGGAACAATTCGGGAACAGTTCGGTTACTTTTTTTTAGTATCTTTATAAGAGAGAGTGGCACTTTCTATGTGATTTAACTTTCGTTAATAGGATTAATTAGGAACCTAAAACGAAAGATTATGAAAACTTCAAGAACATTCAAGATCCTTTTCCGGCAAATTAAAGCCAGAAAAAGAAATGACACCGCACCTATTTATGTAAGAATTACTGTAAATAGTGAACGCACAGAATTTAGTCTCGGTAAATACCATCCCATTAAGGAGTGGGATAGCAAAATGAGCAGGGCTATTGGTAGAACTGCTATTGCAAGAACCCTTAATGATGAATTAGATAATACCTACTCTGAAATTACAGATTCTTATAAAGAACTCAAAAAAGAGGGCAGATACGTAACTGCACAATCAGTTAAAGCCAGGTACCTGGGCACAGATAATAACCAAGCGACATTAATGGAATTAGTAGCCTACCATACTTCAAAGATGGAAGGTGTTTTAAAAAATGGAACTTTAAAGAATTATAAGACTACAACAAAGTACCTTAATATTTTTTTAACCAATAAATTAAAAGCATCGGATATTTATTTAGATCATATTGGTTATAGTTTTATTGTCGATTTTGAACAGTTTCTAAGAAACAAGAAAAACAATTTAGGTAGGCGACCATTGACCAATAATGGTATGATGAAGCATATAGAACGGCTCAATAAATTGATGAATCTTGCCGTAAAGCTGGAATGGCTAAATAAGAATCCGTTTTTGAACTATGATGCAAAATTCAATAAATACGACAGGCCTTTCTTATCTGCGATCGAATTAAAAAAATTGGAAGAAGTGAAATTACAAAAAGAAACTCATATAAAGGTTAGAGATAATTTTGTTTTCGGATGCTATACTGGACTATCCTATATTGATATAAAAAATCTTACAAAAGATAATATCGTTTGTGGAATTGATGGAAAAAAGTGGTTATTTCTTCGTAGGGAAAAAAGTCAACAGCCTGTTAAAGTTCCTTTATTGGATAAAGCATTAATAATCTTGGATAAGTATAAAAATTTTGATATTTCCAATAAATTACTACCTGTTTATTCCAATCAAAAAATGAATAAGTATATAAAAGAAGTTGCGACAATATGTGAAATTGGGAAAAAACTTAGTTTTCATGTTGCGCGCCATACATTTGCTACTACGGTAACTCTCTCTAATGGCGTGCCTATTGAAACAATATCCAAACTACTTGGTCATAGTAAACTTTCAACGACACAAATATATGCCAGGGTGCTAGAGGATAAAATAGGAAGGGATATTACACAGCTTCAAAATATACTAGACACTGGTAAAACTGATGAAAGAAATATATCAAAATAGTGAAAATTTTGAGAATAATTAAAAAATTGCTGTTTAAGCCTGTTAATAATAAGTCAGTATTAAAACCAAAATGTAGATGATTTGTAGTTTAAATAATGAAAGTTAAATCACATTGAAAGGCCGTCAATGGAACCTGAATTTCATGATGGTCTTTCTTTATTTATTATTTGATCCTTTACTTGAACCTATACCGAGTTCTATATTTTAATAAACTTTTGTGCTTGTACGAATGCTCCAGAATGGATCTTTAAAAAAAATACCATTTGATAAATTATGAATATCTAATTGAAATTCTAATACCGAATCTACTGGCTTTAAAGTTTTTAATAGATTTCCATTTAAACCATAAATCGAAAGTTTATCAATTTTGATTTGCTCTTAATTTCTAATTGATTATTGGTTGGATTTGGGCAAAAATAGAATTTTGAATCTAACTCATTCTCTGATAATTCAAGAGTAGTATTTTGACTTAACTTTTGAATAAAAATATCTTTATTTCCGGCGCAAGTGAAGTTTTGTACTCCTGCACCAGGGTCAAAATCGACTGTTTTTTCAAAAGACCCCATTGTGTATATATTACCACTGGTATCGGTAGTTATGGATAATCCTTTATCGATACCACTTCCTCCCATTTGTTTTGCCCAAAGAAAGTTACCATCAGGATCTAGTTCTTGAATAAAAATGATTTGACCCGAATCGGTAGTCAAAATTTGTTATATTCATCTTTTTTTATGTTTTTATGATGTTATTTATGTAAATGGTTACTGAATTGAATTATTTGCAAATCTCTTCTAAATTTGGGAATATAGGCTAATTAGATTTTTTACTCTTTCTTCATTTTTATTTTGCCCTTGCATCAAAATCGATTTTCCATAAGAAGTAAAGAACTTGTGTCCTTGAAGAAATTTCAAATTTAATAAATGCCATTCAAGATCTGTGGAGGTTTTATTAAATTCTAATTCCCATTCTCTTCTCAATAATAATTTACGGTAGAAAAAGGCATCTGTACCTATATGAAATATATCTGCATCAGAAATTATTTCGGCATACTTATTAGTCGGATTTTGTGGCATTTTAGTGGCTAGAATACAAGAAACCACCATTTCGGTCAAGTCAAAATCGTAACAATGCTTTAATAAAAATTCCCTTGCCATGATTATACTTACATCTTCATGTCCCTTATAAGTTTCACAAAATCCAACATCATGAAACCAGCCGGCAATTTTAATTGGTTCCAATTCAGCTTTAGACATCTTTAAATTTTCGCCAATTACTTGAATGTTTGCTACTACCTCCATTGTGTGTTTGATATTATGAAATGGTAGTTGGCTACATCTAGTAGTTGTTAAAATTTTTAAACAGTATTTTTCTGCTAAAGATATCATTCGTATTTTTTTTAATTGGACATAACGGTTGGTATAAAGTTAGTGCGAGAAAACACGCGGCTGATTTTCCGCTAGGAAAATCGGCTGACTAAAAATACACAAACTTTAGGAAAGGACATACCCAAGCATTAAATTTATACGTTGTAGCCAGTTTTATCTCTCGTTCAGTTGTTCAATTAATTCAAGTCTTTTTACAATTGAGTCCTTTTCCAATATAGTGCCCGGAGATAAAACTCCGTTCGCACCAATTCTAGAATTATCCCCTACTAAAGCACCAAATTTTTCAAGTCCCGTATCAATTATCTGATTTTTGAAACTCACACGAATCCGTTTGTCCATTCGTTCATTATAGTGATTCGCTGCGATTGAACCTGCCTCAAAATTTACATTTCTACCAACAATGCTATTCCCGATATAGTTTAAATGAGCAATTACGGTTCCAGAAAATATCATGCTGCTTTTTATTTCCGAGCAAGATCCAATTTTTACAGAACCGTCCAAAAAGACACCTTCTCTAAAATAGGTATTGGCACCTATTTGGCAGTTGTCCATTATAATTAACGGGCTTTTCAGGGTTATTCCATGTTCCAAAACTGCTGACTTATGAATAGCTATTCCATTTTCTACTTTAAAATCCGCTCCAAGATTTGGTATTAATGCTTCAATTATTTCTTTTATATCTGCAGTTATTTCCCATGGCAACTTATATTTTTCTGTTTGAAGGAATGATGGGATATTCGATATAAAATCTTTGATATCAATCATTAGTTTTTGATTTTTTTATCGTCCAGTTAAATGGCTACAACGATTTGGCTATGGTTTCGTTGTGGAATTGTCCGCGAGGACTATTCCACGAGAACCAAGCCATCATTGCAAGATAGGGATTTTGCTGTGGAAAATTCCGCCACAATGAATTATAGCCGTTGGCATGCGTTTTACTTTTTATTCCTGCGTCGATCGAATTCTTTTATAAATGGTCTTGGATCAAAATAAGGGCGAATTTTTTTAATCTTTCCTTCTTCTAGCTCAAAAAAATCAACAATGGGAACAATCAACTCTCCATTATTCATGACAATGTCAAAATAGGAATAAGCCGAATTTCCATTGATACTATGTTCTTTGATTTTAAATTCTGACCCAACAAATCTTTTAGCTACATTGGATAAATGTTCTGATACAGCCTTTTTTCCAAGAATAACCTCATCTACACTCGGGCCTAAAAAACTAACATCTTCGGTCATAGGAATGCTGTTAATTTGATCAGTTCTTAATCCATTAAAATAAGAGTTCAAAGTTTCAATCGCGTCTGTATTTTCCGATTCTTTATTTCCTTTTTGATGAGCTTGACTAATCATATGACTCACAATTTTCCAACTCCCATCTATATTCTGATAAACTCTTAAGTGATTCACATACCTATCAGCCATTTTGGTTCCATCTGGCCAAGTTTGATTCTTTCGAATATTTTGAGATCTTACAAATGCTACATTTGAGTTAACAAAATCGATTTCGCTTTTACCGTAATTGTTTTCACCGGTCATGACAAAGTCCATTGCAAAAATAGTTTGAAGTAATTGCTTTAATTCGGCCTTACTATTAACTCGATCTCCAAAAGCATTAGTCCAATCTGTCTCCTTTGAGTAATCCTTAATGGCTAATTCCACATCTTTATCTCCCCAGGCTCTATCCCAGTCTTCAATAGTTTTCAATATGGCTTGTTTGTCTTGCTCTGAACCCTTCTTTAAGTTCGTGTTATTTGAATTACATCCAAATAAAAATGCTACTGTTAAAATTAAAAAAATTAAATTTTTCATATAGAATTGTTTTAATGCATGCCAACGTAGGGATATATGTCGTATTACACATATATCTCTTATACCTACCATCAAATATAAGAAATATAGTTACGTGTATTTTATCGTTTATTTGAACTTTGAGATGCAATTTAAAAATAAAATCTAATTGTCTCATAAAACGTTCGTTTTACAAAACTTAATAAAACAATGGACTCCTTTAAGAATATTTGCAGATTTTACACAGTTTTTTGTTGTGAACAGTTATTTTCTTTTCGAATACTCAGTAAGTATTTTATAATTTTTCCGCCCTTAATTTTCTCTTCCAGTTTTAGTGTTATTTCGATACTAGGTTCATTATTAGTCAAGTATTAATGCCCTTTTAAAGCTATATAGATTATTAAAATAATTATTATTCACATTTTGTGAACTTATAAATATTGCCTTCTATATTTTCAATTAAAAGGTCAAAACTTATTACTGATTCGTTTTTCATAGTAAAAGGGACTACTACGGTTCCATATTCATAATGAGAGAAATTACATAGAAACTTATTTTCTCCTATGTACTCTAGTACTCCACGTATATCTTTTTGATTTGATAATAATAGTTTTAACTGATTGGATTCTTCAATTATACTTATTTTGCCATATGCATCATTTTTATAGGTTCCTATAAATTTATTTAAGGAAGTGGTTTTACCATTTATTTTGGCTAAAGCTCTAAGAGAGTCTTTTTCTTTTGATTCATATAGAAGTTCTTCGTGATAAGATTTTATAGAATTAGAAGAATAATTTTTAAAAGGTAATTCTAAAAAAGCATCAACAACTACATTTGTTAAATCGAGAAAGAAGTTGTTTACGTCGTCATTTGTCAGGATTACAATTCCTAATTCTTTTTCAGGAATAATAATATGATTAGCAGAAAACCCTGTTAACCCTCCACTATGTTGAAAGCTTAAAAAGCCATTGATATCTCTTACGAAAAAACCTAACCCATAGTTGTAAAAATGAGTTCTGGCATTGTCTGTTTGATTAAACCCTTGGGTTGAAAACGGTCTTCGCGTTATTCTCATTGCTCGATATGGAAGTGCTGCCGTATTATTATATTTTCCTTTATTAATTTGTGCTATTAGCCAATGACTTAAATCATTAACCGAAGATAACATAGAACCAGCTGGTTGAATATTATCCATAGGACTATACTCTAACTTTTCCACCTTGTTATTAATAATGGTATGTGGAAAAGCAATGTTTGAATAATTTTCTTTTTTTGAATAAACCATTTTGGTGTTAAACATTTCTAGAGGTGCAAGTATTTTATCTTCAATAATTTTTCCCCAAGGTTTTTTTTCTACCTTTTCTAAAATTTCACCGACGGCAGTATAAGCCGAATTTGAATAACCATAACTATCACGAAAATCTTGATTAACATCTAATAAAGCCATTCTTTTTACCACTTCTTCTCTACTAAATCCTGAAAAATAAGTAACTAAATCTCCTTTGTAACTATCAAACCCTGTTCTATGTGATAGCAAATCAATAATGTTAACCTGCTCACTAATTATAGAATCTTTTAATTTATAGTAGGGAAGCCATTCGCTTACTTGATCTTTTAAGGATAATTTCTTCTCTACATGTAACATTGCAGCTGCCGTGGCCGTAAATGATTTAGTAATTGAACCAATTTGAAAAAGTGTATTTTCATTGACGAATTGTTTATTTTTAATAGAGGTTACACCATAACCTTTCATATAGATAACCTTGTCTTTTTGAACTATTGCTATAGCTAACCCTGGGATATTCCAAGCTTTTATACCTTCATTAATATAATTTTCTAAACTATCAGTAATAAAAGTTGGCAACTCCTTTCTTTGCCCATAAGTAATGGTTGTAATTGCTAATAAACTTAAAATTAAAAGTGTTTTCTTTGATTTCATACTGTATAATAAATGAAGATGCGATGAGTTTAAAATGAAAACCATAAAATCCAGTTCTTTTGAATTCCATACAAAAGAAGTAATTAACCAATTAAAAAAATTGGCTAATTGAGACACATTTAATTCGTTTTGAATGTCCAATAAGTACCATTATTACTTATGTTGTTTATTGAAGAGAAGAATTTCTTCGGATTAAAACCTGTAATAGACTTGAAATGATTAATAAAATCTGATTGATCATAGTATTGATTATCAATAGCTACTTGAGTTAATGTTGGTTTAGTTATGGCTTCTTCATAAAATTGGAGTGCTTTCCTAAATTTCACAACTAATTTGAATTCTTCTACGGAAAAACACAAGTGCATTTTAAATAATCTTAGTAATGTTTTTCTACTAATAGAAAGACTATTTGCAAGATCTTGAATTTTTGGAGTTTCAGAAGTGTTTAGAATTATATCTATAGCTTTAATAATGCGTTCATCTTCAAATTTTTTGAAACGAGTTCTAAAAAAAGTATCCAATTGTTTCCCTTTGCTTTCTAGACTCGCTTCGTTAAATACTAGATTAGAGGTGTCTAAGAAATCTTTGCCAAAATAGTCAAAACTTGAAACTCTATTGTTTGTAACTATTTCGCTTAATGGAGGATCAATAAAACTATTGACACCAAGCGGATGAAAAACAATACCAATTTTATTGAATGCGCCTCTTAATCTTACATGTTTACTTGTTTTATTATTTATTGTTAGAATAACTTCCTTAGAGTCAGATTTTATAGGCACATAGGTTCTACCATTTTCATCCCATTTTATCTTAACATTATTATAAACATTTAGAGCTACTAAATAATGAGGGTGATAGATAATATTTTTGGAAAAATTTTCATCTTTTGATTCATGAAAATAATAATATGCAATCGATTTTAACAGATTTCTATCGTTTGGTACTATAGTTCTAAATGTATCCATTACTTGATGAAAATATTTCAATTATACAATATATTTTTAAGCTTTGATTTAAACAGTAGTAAAATGAAGGTGAAAAAGTACTTTTATATCTAATAAAAATATTATTAATTAAACAGGGTGAAATTTATCGTTTATTTAAACTTTCAACTCAGTTCTTAATTAGCTGTTGGTTTTTATATTACAGCTTTTTCACAGGCACACAAATATCAACTTTAAAAATTTCGTTTTCAGGTTCTTCTGGATATAATTCAAAACAGGCTTTATCATCAGGTCTATACCCGCTTGTCGGAAACCATTTTCCCATTAGCCAATCCCAGGCATTCTGAAATTCGTCTGCTTTGACCGTGAATCTTGCAACAACATACTTTCCTTTTTCAAGCACCATTTTCCCAATTTCTCCATCAACTTTAGCGTTTTCTGACGCCGTCAAGCAAATACTTGTTCTTAACTTGCTTTTGTCAGCTACATTCACGTCATCGTGATAAACGATTGCTGTTTGGAAGTCTCCATCGTCTAATAAACCTTTAGGTCCAGCCCAAGCAAATAGTTTACTAAATAATCTTTCAAATAATTCAGCGTCTCCTTGGTAAGGTCCGACGTGTCTCAAATAAACTACTGATATATTTGGTAATTCCTTGATTTCAATACTTTCGTTGTTTTTCATATCTATTTTCCATTTAACTGATTTCGTTTGATTACAAATGTAAATGGAAGGTACTTCATTGTTTTTATCTGTAGTGCTATTCACTTTATTCAAATTGCTATTTTTCTTTTTGAAAGAAGTGGCAGACTCCGTAAAATGAGATTTGAAGTTTTTAGAAAATACAGGTAGACTTTTAAATCCACATTTATAGGCAATGTCAGAAATGGAATCGTTTCCGTGTGTCAAAAGTGATGCTGCTTTTTCTAATCGTAGACGAAGAATCAATTTAAATGGGGTCTCCCCAGTAATTCCTTGGAATATTCTACTGAAATGAAATTTTGAAAAGTTAGAAATCTCGGCTAATTGATTCAAAGAAAAATTGTTGTCCAAGTTTTTCTCAATATGGTCAATTACCTTATTAATTCTGTATTTATATTCATTGTCAATCATTCAGAGCGCTCAGGCTTACAGCTAACGTATTTTTATTCGTAATACACATATCTATTATAGACATATCCAAATATAAGAAAGATAATTACCTCCTACTCATCGTTTATTTAAACTTTTAACTCTGTTCTTTATTACCAGTAGTTATTAATCGCAACTATTTACATAGGCTATAAAAAGTCTATCATCATTATCATTTGAAATATTTAATTTGACATCGTAATTTGAAGTAATCCAATAATAAGTATCAAAATATGGTACTACTTCTATAATTTCGGGAGTGCCGTATTTATTTGTTAACCAGTTTAGAATATAATCAAAATTTTTTTGGTTCGGGAAGAGTTCCACATTTGAATTTGTATAAAAATAACTGTCCTTATAAATGGGTTTTTCAATTAAGTATCTTATCTCTTTGACACCATTTTGAGGGTTATTATAATATAATAAGGTTCCAACAAATGGCTTTATAACATCAGGTTCTCCTTCTATATCAATTAATTCTTGTTGAGAAATACAAAACTGTAAGTTAGGCTCAATATAATGACTTACCAATAATGAAGAGTCTATAGAATCATCATTTGAGCAACTAAAAAATAAAATGGTTATTAAAGGGAAAAGCTTGAATAATTTGTACATAATAAGATGTTCATTTAGTTTAAAAAGCAATAAATTAACTCGTGTGCATGTTACAGGCACTATATATCTAATCGTCTATTTAGACTTTGATTTATTAAACTCTTCTATTGCTTCTTTCCAAATACCCTCATTGGATTTTGATTATTGTTTTTCATAATTAATCGTTTATTTAAACTTTGTGTTTAATCAAGTAGGTCATATAATTCTTTAGACTTTCTACGTAATATACTGTTGGATTCCTTTTGAAAATTATAGAATTCCAGAGCATCAGCTAAAGAATTATTATAGAGTCTATATTGTTTGGAACTTTTATTTTCACCCCACCCTAAAGTTTCTTGATGCTCTAAGGATGTATAATTATATTCATAAAGTAAATCTATATGTTTTTTTTGTTCAATAAAATCGTTTTCCAATATACGTATTCGCTCTCTTTCATAATATTTTGCAAGATCCAGTTCATTCTTAAGCACTAAAATTTGTTTTTTTTCGTGATCCAGAAATAATGACAACTTACCTGTTGATAATAAATCCGTAACAGTGTAAGTTGATGATTTAAATGAGTGAATTAGGTGATTCAAACTATCTTTTTTTGATTTTAAAATATCGATTTTGAAAAATGGTGAGTTATAATAATTAATGTAGTTCATAATCTTTTCCCTGTAAGACTGATTCATGCTGTCTATCTGATTCATATATTTTATATCAGACTTCAGTTCTTCTCTCAGACTTTTTCTGTAATTAACAAGCTCTTCTTTACTATTTTTACTTTCATTCCAACTATTCACTTGCAATGCAATCAAAATACCAATAACAATTAGTAGAATTTCCCCAGAAGCATACATTAGATATTTTTTAATATTTTTTTGTATGAGCATTTTTCTTCTAATTCTTCTAAAAAATTTGATCATCGTTTATATAAACTTTTAACGGTTGGTAATAAGATTAGTTGCGTTGTTTAAGCACCTAATTTAGCAAATACAAACCGAATTGAAAATCCGCGAGTCCCGATAGCTATCGGGATTCGTAAGTAGGCTTGCACCAGCAATTAATTTTTATACGGTGTTGCCCACTGGCTTTTAGTCTATATTTTTGTCATATTCACAAAATATAAATAATGGTCTGAAATCTCCCAACTTTCAATTGGCGCTAATATTCCAGACTGTATACTAAAATTAGTTTTATCCGTAAAAATATAATCTAATACAGAGCCATTGATAAAAGTGCCAGAATTTAATATATTTTCTCTTTCGGCTTGACTAATCTGCTCAAGGCTGTTGTCAAATTCTTCGTTTAATTTAAAAAGAACATCAATTCCTCCAATGTAAGGTATGTTTAAATCTCCTGTAAAAATATAAGGTCTGTTTTCTTGATTTACTAATTTTTTAATTTCGTTTATCTGATTATTTTTCTCTTGGTTAGTGCTTCCCGATGCGAAATGTGAGTTTAACAATATAATTTCCGTTTCTTTATTTAGCTTTATTGTCGCTTTTAAAGAATGATTTTGATTATAATAGTCAATGTAACGTATTGTTGGGTTTTCTAAATCGACTATTTCGTATTTAGATAAAATTGCATTTCCCCAAAAACCATTTATGAAAAGATTGTTTCCACTTTGTAAAGCTCTGTCCATTCCATAAGCAAAATTCATATTAGTTTTACTCGCAATATATTCTGCTTGATTTTGGACAATTGTAACATCATAATCAAGACCTACTTCTTGTAAGGAAACTATATCTAAATCTAATGAATTTATTAAATCAGCAATTCGGTCTAACTGTTCGTAATCTCCGCCAATTTCTCCTGAAAATGGGTCGCAGGTTTGACAATAGCCAAATTTAATATTGAATGTGGCAATTGATAATTGACCAGAAAATTGATTTTCTGTTGTTCCATTATTTTTAAAGAAAAATACATTTTCTTGATCTTTTTCAAGTACAGAAAAATCCTCACAAGAAATAAATGCTAATAGACAAATGAGTATAATCCGTTTCATAGCTTGTAATTTATTCCTAATGAAATGAGTCCAGCAAATCCCCATTTATTTTTAGGTGAATTTGTGTCAAAGTTAAATTCTCGTATCTCCACCAAAGAACCTAAACCTATGTTACTTTTAAAAGATAGATTTTTGATAAACTGATAATCAAACCCATAGCCAAATGTAATTTGGAAAGTATTTGTTTGGGTTTTTGCATTTCCTACAGATATTGAGTTTTTGAAGTAGTTAACGCTACTTATAAAATGAAAATTAAATTCATTATCTCTCTGTTCATTTGGAAAAAATAAAAGGTCGCTTTTGAATCCAATAGTACTTTGATTATTTACAAAACTTGAACCAACGAGTAATCCCGCTTGCAATTTAGTTTTATTAAAATTTATTCCAACTGAAGGATATGCAAACACACCTTTGGTTGTAGAAACACCTTCAATTCCGACATAATATTTACTTTTTTCTTGAGCATTGGAAACTAAAGACGTAAATATTATTAATAGAAAAAATATGATTTTCATAGTTTAGCGATGTCTTTTTCAGCTTGTGGGCAACTTGTTATATAATTAATAAATATACGTTTATCTGGAATATTACATGGGATAAACGGAATAGTAACTTATTCTGTTCTTATTAAATAAATCGTTTATTTAAACTTTTATCTCAGCCATTGTTAGCTGTAATATTTTTATTATTAATCATTTTTTACCCATCCTAATCTCTTAATAATCAAATAAAAAATAAGGGCGAATAATTCAAAAAAAACTACATATAAAAGAACCTCTTTATTGAAATTTCTAGAATCATGTTTGATTATGTAAAGTAAAATGATTAAAAAAGGAAATGTTAAAGCTAGAATTTTTATGAGTGGGAAAATAAAGAGCACTATTTTTTTTAAAGAGTCTAACATTATTTATTTTCGATTGAGTATTTTTAGTTTAGTTTTTTTGGCAATTTGTTTCCATATCCTTCATCTGCCAAAATCATGACTGGAATTTTAAGGTTACCGAATTCAGCTTGCTTCCAAATGGATTCTAACCAATCCCCAACTACATCCTATAGCGTGTCATTTACTTCAAAATTTGAGTCAAACGGATCCATCATTGGGACATTAGGTTCTAATCCACTAGGGGTGTGTTTAACATCAATTATGTCAGCAGAACCTTCAATAGCCTTATTTAGAATGTACGAGTCGGAACCTGTTAATGACACACGAACCCCAAAAGTGCCTTCTCCATCTTGGTCCGGAAAAATTATCAGTTCAATGCTTTTTGATTTTTCTGGTATGATTTTCAAGGTCGAATTCAGTCTCTTAATTGCACGAGTTGAATTTTCATCCAAAACTTTTCTTAACTCAACTTTATATTCGTTTTGTTCCATCCTGATTCAATTACATATAATGTTTAGGCTATGATTCCGTTGCGAGTAAAATTCCGCTGACACGCTTTTGCGTGGAAGGAATTTTCCGAAGTAGGAAGCAAGCCGAGTAAAATTACACAAATTTTTGAATTTATCACCAAACCCAGCAATGGATTATAGCCTGTGTTATCTGCTTTTTTTAGTTTTCTAGCCACTTTATTCCATTCCACATTTCCCCAGATTTATAATACTCCAGTAGTGCTTTTTCTGCAAATTCTTTGTCCACCAAAAAGTTTAAGGGATATTCGTCCATCTGCCCGTTACTGAGTAAAAAGTCCATCATTTCATCAGTCTCAATTTCAGAGTTCAATGAATTAAATCCACCATCGTCTTCATTCCGCAAATACATCACAAATGCTTTGTCCTGATTCATTAAAACGGTCAGCGAAGAATCTCCAAAACCTGAAATCCATATTTCACAGAATTGGTCATTCCGTAATTTTTCTAGTTCCCCTATTAAGTCCATTTCAGATTTAACTAGGATGACTGAATTATTGACTAAAAATTTAATCATAGGTAAATTGCAGATAATGTAGGTATATAGTTAATATTAACCATACATCTCAAATATAAGAAATATAGTTAATTGTTTTTATCGTTTATTTGAACTTTTTATCTAACCCTTTTATTTTTATGTCAGCTACTACTTCCTTTCCGTAATACAACTTTAGATTCGGAACTTTTCTGTTAATTATTACTGGAAATTGCATATCTGCCCTAA
>Ga0209633_10001920_pt1 | contig 20680 bp, 36 predicted proteins | sample Cruoilmetagenom1_FD_187290 | JGI IMG/M metagenome (GOLD analysis project Ga0209633, IMG submission 187290) | Oil polluted marine microbial communities from Coal Oil Point, Santa Barbara, California, USA - Sample 1 (SPAdes) (version 2) | ecosystem: Environmental > Aquatic > Marine > Oil seeps ... | reverse complement strand
ATGTCGCGGTTAAGGCGATGCTGGAGAAACTGCGAATCCCTTGCTGTGAATTTTGCATTGGGGGCAGCCAGGAAGGTTTCAAGCATTCCAGTCACATAGATCCATGCAACGCCGTCGAGCAGCGTTCCATCTGGAGCAGTGCCAGGATACCCGCGACCAGGGACAACAATATGTCCACCAACAATCGTTTGCCAGCGATTATTTTCGCGGACAACTAAACCATTCTTAACCCAATATACTAGGGCAGAAGCTGGAACGTGGATCACTGCCCGCGTTCCACAATGTGCCGAGGCAGCTTCGATTGCCATTCCCAAGCTCTCGGTCGGAGAGAGAACTACGGAAGTGGTCCAATCAAACGGATCGGGGGAAGTTGGGAAGGTCGGGTTGTAAACTTCTAGCGGATCGTAAGGTTTCGCTAAACGTTGGGGAAAATCTTCACCGTTGTACGGAACATCTTCCGCAATCTTGGCAGCTTGCCCAGTCCAGAATTCGGTCTCAAGCAACTTATCGTGACACATATTAAAAGCATTCAACGCTTTTTCTTTTGCAGTGTCGCGATCGTTGAAGGTGCTTACCTCAAAAGCGGAATACAAGGTATATGGGCGCGCCTTAATGACAAATTCCGAATCCACGGGTTTATCTACATCCCCACAACATCCAATATTTTTCAACGGAAGATCAACATCAAGACATTCAGCAGGAATTACCCCGCCATGCCCACAGCTTCCGGGGTCGAACTGTATTCCACCCTGCCAATTAACCGCGGGGTTCGTTGCGGGGAATGTTTGCAACAGACCGTCGCGTGCGGCAATTTTGCGAGGTGCGTCAATAATCTGGTATGAAGTCATTTCCGCTCAAACTCTTAGGTAACGCGTACAAAGAAAGAGTACATTGGTTTACGTTCGTTTCTAGTTAAAAGAAAGACCCCCCCAGTTAAGGGAGGGTCTTTCGGTTAGTGGCTGGATTGCCTAGAGGGGAGCAGGCTCATTGATGTCAGCACAATCAATGGTCACGGGACCGGAAGTCTGACCCAGCGGGCAGAAGTTGATTGTCCAAGACTGAACCTGATGGTCGCAAGGTGTTGCTAGACCTTCAAAAGTCTCAGCAAAACCCTGATAGGCGTTCTGCCTAATCAGCGCACCGTCGCGAATAACGTCAAAGCCGATATTGAAGTTCGGTGCTTCCATGGCAACGAGTGTGCCGGGAATGTACGCGATGGCTTCAAAGGTGTTCGGCCACAGGCTCAGGTCGCCAACAGCGCCAGCAAGCTCATTGGCTGCCGTGCCGTCGGTACCCACACGCTGCCAGTTCTTCAACCACTGAACGCGAATCCCGCGATCATTGAACAGGGCGGTAATCTCGGCATCGGAGATGCTGAAGATTGCGTTAACGTCACCAAACTGACGAACTGCAATGTCGCCACGAACCATCAGTTTGACCCACTCAGGAAGCAGAACTTCGATAACAGTATCGTCGGCGAGCCAATATGCACGCTTCAGCGCATATGCACGTTGCTCAAGTTCATTGAGCAAGCCAGCAGTACTGTCAAGCGCAGGAACGATAGTGTTGGTAAGGGGAACGGCAAGGGCCGCAACCTTGGTAACCAACTCAGCGTTTTGCTTAAGGACATGAACCTTCAGCGCATTGCGAATGAAGAAGTCAATATACTCAGGGTAGCTATTGGCTGTGAAGTGCTTGTAAGTGAGGCAGGAGTAAACCGCATCCACCGAAACAACGCTTTGCTGTGACGGACAGTCAACAGTAGCGCACGACTTCCAAGTTAGGTCATCGTCAGGATCAACAGCAATCGAGTCAGCTTCGGTAAAGAGTTCACCGATACCGGTTAGGGCATAGATGTCATCAAAACGTGGCGTTGCCATGTACTGAAGTTGACCGCGGGGCGCACGGACGCTCGGGAGTTGCAGAGTACCGGTGATCGGGCCAGTCAGATCGCAAAAGCGAAGGTCCGGCTCAACCGGCGCACAGAACGAACCGTCAGCCGTAATAGCCTCGGCACGTGCAGCTTCGGAAACGTCCTGAAGAACTTGAGTGACATGGCGAGCGTCCATTGAACGCTCATCATCAATTACGCCATCGTAGGCTTTGTCAACAAGGCCACGAGCGGCGTAGGTCTTATCAGAAGATCCGCGGGCAGACATGGACTCGTAGAGACCCATGACGTAATCACGAAGATTATCGCGAGTCTGAATCTTTTCCCCAACATTGATGTTGCCACCAGCCGCGGCTGCGGTCAGGTTAAGGAAAGTATTATCGGCAACCTCTTCAACTTCTACAGTTTCCTCAGCAGTCCTAAACTGCGAAAGGTCGAAATCGTCAAGCTCAATCCGAATAGCGGCGACGACAGGCTCGGCAACTTCTTCGGCAACCTCTTCAGCTACCTCTTCAGCTTCCGCAACCTCGGCATCGAGCATTTCGGGGTTAACGTCAGCCAGGCCAGCCTCAACATCAAGCTCAGCAATCTTAGCTTCAACATCAGCTTCGGCGTCGGCAAGCATAGCTTCCGAATCAGAAATAAGGGAAAGCACCTTAGCGAACTTCTCCAGAGACTCAATCTCTTTGTCGGCCTTGGCAGTTTCGTACTGCGCCGTTACAAGATCTTTGAGTTCGGAAAGCTCGGCACTGGACAGGCTTTCATCACAATCATTACAAGTTAGCTTCTCAAGAAGCTCTTTGAACCGTTCCACGAAAGTTCCTCCAAACGTGGTAAATACATCTAGGGCACACTTTGTGGGCCACGGTGTTACTAGGTAACGTTGTTTAGGGTAAATGAACGACGGGTGGGTTCTGGTTAAACAAAAGACGCCCCCCGAAGGGAGCGCCAGTTGAGGTTAAGTTTTCCCTATAGGTATGTGGGCGATTTGGCGTAGCCGATCAGCCAACCAATCCACGGGAAACGTGTTTCGGCATACTTAATCAGGGCATAGTAGGCACCAGTTACAACTGCATTGACAAACAAAACTGCACCTTGTGCGGATTCGCTATCAATCACGATGTCAAATTGGCGTGCCAAGAAAGTCACAACTGCTCCGATAGCAATTGGAACAAACGTACGAACATAGGCGATAAAGCCGTCCATTTTTCCTCCGGTCATTTATGGAACAATTGTTACATTAGTGACGACTTCAATGGTTTCGGTTGTAACTTCAAGTTCGCCAACCCCATTGCTTGAATTTTCAAGGGCGGCAACGCGGGCCTCAAGTTCCTTGCGTTCGTTCCGATGATACGGGATAAGAACTTCAGGGAAAAATGGGGACGACTGCCCACCATTCGGGTCTTTCTGGTCGACGCCTTCAGTTGTTGAATAAATGAAGGAATCCAACCAGGGTCGCATTTCTTCAAGCCAATCCAATGATGCTCTTTGTTCCGGGGTCATTCCATCTCCTAAAAGTCGTGTCCAATCTACCTTACCTGCGTCCCAGTGAGAATTAGAAGGAACCTCTTGGTGGGCGCACCATCCGTCATGTTCTAACCATTCATCCCACAGCATCCTAGCTGTACCTTTTTCCCCATAAGCTGAACCGTTGTGGCCAACGTCATAGCGAGACCAAGGTTTGATGCCAAAATTCTCGTTAGACCAGGCAATAAATTCTGCCAAGTCTGCATAAACTTCGTCACCCCAATTATGTGAATTGCCTGCATATCCCGTGACGGCAACCTGAATGCAGGCCGTCCCTTGTCGATTAGTTTGAGGCGTTGAGGACGGATGACGTAGCCCATATGCTGAACGTTCAAATAAGCGATATTGTCGCCACTTTTTCCCTGGCGCTGCATTGGGATTGTACTCTATGTGGTAATACTTTGCCCCAGCCCAATTATGGGTTTCGGTGGTATGGAGTACGCCGCGAGGACTCCCCCCAACATAGCTACCACCTGACGGGCTGCGGGGCAGCCATATAGCTTTCGGGTACCTCATTTAGTAATCCACCACAACCAAGCCTGACATGAATAACAGGCCAACATTGCTGAAGTTCAGAGTAGTGTCACCAACTTGCAAAACTTCCATAAGGCCCGTTATGCGCCAGTTGCCAGAATATCCGGCAACCAAAGTTTGGATACGATCAGTATCGTGGACGGGCAGTCCTTGGAAATTTCCATTGTCACCGTTGAAAAGTGTTCCGGGACCAAGTTCAATAATGTTGGTTGTCACCGGATCGAAAACGGCAGCACGGAAAAGCAAACGCCAGGCTGTACTGGTACCCGCAAGTCCACTAACCAAAACGTCGGACGATTGTAAATTGTAAAACATGTGGGCAGTCTTGCACGCTGACGGGTTTGCAACTGAAACGGTAGACCATCCAGCGGAGGTTGGTGATCCATTAAACAACAAAGGCGGACTAGCAATAACGCTCGACTGCATATGATATTTTTGGTTAACGGCAACATCTCCGGGGGCTAGCGAATAGCCTAAAGTGTAATCTTCAAAATATGAGATTGGCACGGCACCCTGTTGCTGGACGTGAAACCCATTTGACAGGACCGACAGTGCATTGCAGGGATTGCTCGACGCTGAAGCGGTGGGGGCATAGAGGCCGTTACTAAGACACTCAACACTATTCCCAGAATTGGGAGAAATGATAGGTGACGCTTCCAGTTGTCCGGTTCCATTTGTTTCCAAATGGATACAGTTAGTGTCGGTAAAGTCTAAGCCAAAGTGAACGCATCCGCTCGGATCTACGCATCGAATAATGGGTGGATCAGCAAGGGTGCAAAATTCAGTTTCGCAGGTACAGTCGCAACATTGAGCCATTTATTCGACCCTATCTAACAGTTTGTCAATGTAGGTAATGAGATCAGATTCAGCTATTTCGGCAATTTCGACACCAAAATGTGCCTCAAGAATATCGTCTATTGTTTCGATCGGTTCTGCACATGGACGGCAATATGAACCGGCGGCAACGAGAGAAAGTTGTTTACCGGGAGCAGCTTCGAAAGCGCGCGGCGTTTGGAATCCTGGGGTGGGCACAGCTAGTACGGCAGCCAGTTCAAGATTCTTAGCTTTGGGGTCATAACGCCAGTCACCAGAAACCGAACATGCGGTGAGCCGACGAATGGCAGTATCGTCAAGTGCTGGCTCAACATATCCCGTCATCAAAATACCGTGTTCGTTTTCCGAAAGCTGGATATACGCGGCAACTGTTCCCGTATCGTCATAATGACGAACCGTGTTCTCAAGATTCAGGCGAATCTTTGCATGTCCAGTATCCATTGTAAGCACGCCAACGGGAATATCGTCATGTAGGCCAGTCTGGAAGGCAGCATAGTTCGTAGACGAATGTGGTGCCGTTACACAGCTCTTTGCTTTACCTATGTGGCAGGTAGACCACAGTGCCACATAGCCAGTTAGTTGGCGAATACCGGATTCTAGTTCCGTAACGGTAAGTGGATATGGGGCATCATGTTCGGGGGCCGAGAAGGCTTCACGGAAACCTTCAGGATACACGGAAGCTACAAGGGCATCTTCTGGTTCTGGCGCTGGGCCGAGATGTATGCGAGCCTCGTCAAAGGCAGAGACGGCAACAATGGTAGCCGCGGCAACTTTGGCGCGAGTAAATACCATGCGCTCCAATTCTTCAAAACCTTCATCGTCAAGTCCCCACTCATACCGAACTTCGATGTCGACCAAGTCGGCAGATACGCGGTTGAACGACCCTTCACTAACAAGACGAGCGGCAGTATCAGCGTCCTCATTTTTCTTTGGATCGTCAAAGTTGCCAGTACCAACAATGAAACTTCCGGAACGCCAAATGTTGGTAATAGAACCCACATAGACGGAGTTGAAGTGTCCCGGCTGCGTTTCTTTTTGCATCATCAACGGTACGGGAAGCTCGCGCATTTCCAGAGAGCCAAATTCAAAGAACCGCTTATCGTCAGTTTCGCGACCTTCAGGAATTATCTGAATATAAAACTGTTCACCCTTGGCAGTTTCTTCGTTATCTGGCGAAGTGTCAGGGATTGGCGCGGCGACGAGAGGTTCACCATCAACAACAATGGAATCCTTGTCACCAATGTTAATGGTCACGTCCATGAAAAATCCTTACTAGCTAGTGCTAGTAATCCTACTAGGACCAAAAGCCATTCTGGATTGACTCAGAAATATCAGTAAGGTTATCAAGAATTTCTTGAGGATCACTATAAAAGCGTGCAGAATCTTTAATACGATCCGACATGCCTTTCCACAGGGACGACTCAGTTTTACCAAGCTCGGCAAGGGTAGAACGTCCAGCATAGCGACCAACCTGTGCAGGGTCAGAAGCTAACTGCAAACCGTCAGCGATATCTGGGTTGGCATTTGCCCAGTTTAGTAGGCGATTGCCTGCTGTTCTGTGAATCTCGTGGGAAAGTAAGCCAACAAAATTATTGAAACCGTCACGCGAGCGGTCCTCGTCTGCGGGCGCAGACTTGGGTTGGTTGCGCTGATCCTGTTGCCGCGACGGTGCCGATTCGTTGGAATCACCATTTCCCTTACGAGCTTCCAGGCGTTCGGCACGTTCCTTGGCAGTAAGAATTAGGTTCCGTGGTATCCCCAAAGCATCCGCCACAGGTTCCTCGCCGACAACACCAAGGTCATAAGCCCGCAAAATATTACGCACATAATCCGGGTTTTCAGATTTGCGAAGAGACGAGTAACCGATTCGGATACGTGAAAGCTTATCTTCGGGAATGAAAATTTGGTCATCTTGCTTTTCACCTATAGCTCGAATAGCTGGCCGGAAATACGATAGCGTAACGGACATTGAAAGAGTATTAGCAAGGGGACCAATATGGGAGTACTCTAAGTCATCCTCAATTGTGGCTGCCCCCCAGTGATTAGCAGAAGCCAAGCCTGTAACCATCTCGGTTGGGACAGAAACGTTATTGGCAAACCGTTCACGGAGTTGATGCAGGTACACCAAAAGTGAAGGATCAATCTTGTGTTCTGCCGTAATCCAGGAAACATCCTTGGCAGTACCGTCGGGCGCAAACACAATCATAGGCATCGGAGCATTGTTGCCGGAGAGAGAAATATTCTCGCGGGCCAACTGTCGGAAAGCACTCTCGAAATTGTTTAGCTTATCCTGAGGTCCAATATTCTGCGCATCAGAACGGGCCGGGTCAATATCAGGTGGGGTGATCGAATTCGGCAGAACAAGAATATCATTTTGTACCAAACGATTGCGAGTACGCTGCGAAAGATACCTTGTCATCCAGTAAATGTCGTCCAGGGTTCCGAATGAAGAAAACAGTGGAGTGTAGGGACGTGAGGGTTTCTTTGGATGCGGTAGCCAAATGCGGAAAAGGCGAGTGACTGGAATATTCTTTCCGTCAAGAGTAAACCCACCACCGGGGCTGTTCTTAACTTCCAGTGGCGAAACTACATCAAAGTACTGACGTTTAGGTTCAAGGATAAGTGACGCTTCCGCACCTACGAAAGTATTCTCAGCAGTCAAAGACCAAAACTCTGGCGCTCCACCAGCTTTCGTGCGAACGGTACCGAAAACAGTATTGATCAAGTCAAGTTCACGATCAGACAACCCGTGGTCAACGTCAGCCAAAGGCTTAATGTCGCCCTTTTCATTTTCCCATGCAGGAAAGAACGCGTACTTTTTAATACGGTTACCAATGAGGGACTGCCCGACAAAAGGAACTTCGCCAACTTTGTCGAAATATTTCCAAGCTTGTTCCTGCATTTCGCGAATACCAGTCTCGCCCTGAAGGTAAAGATCAAGCGGGTTTGAATTGCGAGTACGAGAAACCCGTTCACCAGAAGCGGTCAGGGCATGAGTGTTATCTACAGGCATGTGTCTACTCTACAGCTTAGCGACTAGTTTTTCGGTTACAACAATACCGGACGCAACGACCAGCCAATAAACCAATTGGTCAATGGTCGAAATACCGGGAACGATTGAATAGTAAATAGCTACCGTTGCGGCCGCGACCCAAATGGAGAGACACCAAAGGCAGGAAAAAAGTTCCCCAATTTTTGATTGCCTTTTAGCGTAGTAAAAGCGGGCACCTTCGTCGTCAACGAAAAGTTGAAACTCGCGTTCGGTGCGGTAACGAGTGATAGTAAAAGCACCGGGAAGTGTGGCCGGGGCTAACCCATCATCTTCGCTCGAAACCGTGTACCAACCCTCAGGAGGGAAGAACCAAAAGAAAAACTCTCGCACGGATTCGAAGAGAGAGTCTTCTTGTAGGAAATGTGTGACCCGCCAAGCCGCAATTGTTAGTAATGCAAGCATTACAGCCTTTCGTTTAGATAATGCGTTATGGCTTTTCGGATTTCATTGCTGAGACTAGACTTTTCTTCAATGGCGTAATTAGAAATAGCCGTGTAAAGTCCATTGTTGACGCGTAGATTTATCTGCGTCATGCCTTTATCGTTTGGGGTTCCGGCCCCTGGTATTTTAGCCATAACGGGGACTATACTAGCATCGTGAATAATGTTACTCAAATAGCCGACTGGTTTTTGTGAGGCGGAAAAAAGAAACGTCCAGTTAGGACTGTTCCCCACGCACCTAGCAAGCCAGCGCCACCACGGAAGAAACCTATACCTATACGCGAATATCCGAAAGCTAGTTGGCAGAACTATAGCCCTACCGATATGGTTATTTCTGGGTTGGCGGCATAACGAGTGAGCGTCCCGTCAGCAAGTACGCCGGGGATTGGCACTTAACTGAGTGTCCCCCGGCCTCTGCGTTTCTGGGTTATTTGCCAAGCAAAAATCATATGCTATGATCTGTCCTGTACCCGCCCAGTACAGCCGGGGGGATGCGAGTTTTCGTTTGTGTGTGAACACCGGACGGGTGCTTTCTTCCTTTCTCACCTAGTCCGCCCCCCGGTTACCTCCTTGACTTCTAACGATGACTACGCTACGCTTGTCATCACACACAAACAACAGAGGGACCAGGACTAACGTTTTGGTCCTTTTGTTATGGGTACTTGACTTCGGATCTTAAGGTGTAGTACACTTGTGGTGTCGAAAGGAAGACACATGAATGAATACGTAGTTTTGTTTAACTATCGCTCCCGGACAGGGCAGGTCAACCTCAGTACCTTCATTGTTGAAGCTTACGATGAAGACTTGGCCCTAGAGGCTGCCAAAGAACGAGTAGCGGAATGGCCCGGAGCTTCCAAAGATATTCTCGGCCTCGCTCGTGCTACCCTTGATCCACAATGGTTCGAAGGGGTAGAACCCGTTCCGCAGCCAAACGTAGCATTTACATACACCTACCTACCAGCGCTATGAAGCGCGGACAAACAATCGTAGGTTTGGACCTTGAAACCAACGGAACCGATATTGCTACCGCTGCGCCGATACAGATCGGGATATATTTGCCGAACGGTGCAACGTATGAAACGTTGATCTATTGGCCTATCACGATAGATGACTGGTCGGAAGAGGCTGAGAAAATTCATGGATTAAGTCAAGAGGATATCCGAACTTCTGGACGAAGTCGCGAATGGGCAACCAGGAATATTCAATCCTTCTTTGAATCTCACGACATCCACAAGCCTTGGCCGGTAGGTTTTAACGTCGGCGGATTCGACATGGCTATTCTCCAACATTGGATGCCGGAACTTTGGTTACTGTTCTCCCGACGCACCGTAGACCTGAACGCTCTGTGTATGTATTTGGGAAGTATCGGACTGCCGCGCATAGAATCCACAAATCCTTGGCGGTGGGATACTTTGAAGAAACGTGTCAAGCGGCTCGCCAAAGAGAAAATGGATGCTCTCGGAATTGAAGGCCAAGAACACGATGCGTTGTATGACGCTACTTTAGCGTACTTTGCGTGGGAGATTCTGCAAGACATGGCTGAGCCGTGGGTGGGCATGGTTGGGCAAGCAAAAGAAGGGCTGATATGAGTTCAGACAATTTTTACTACGTGGTTTATCGCCCTGAAGATCCAATGGATGAATGCTACGACGTTTACATGGGGTTCGAATCTTCATACGCTGATGTGGAAAAAGAAGTCCGCGACATGTGGATGTACCAAATGCTTAACGCATTTCGAGATCGCATCGACAAGGAAATCGGCGAACGATACCATGCAAGCTATTCTGGCGTTGTGCAAAGTAGCCATGCGTCAAAAGAAGAAGCACGCAAATGGGCCAATGAAGAATATTCCGAATATGGTATTCGGGACATGGGATTGGATCATTAATGTTCTGCCAAACTTGCGGGTCTACCAATATCGAACGTCAATGGAAACGCGAAGCCAACGTTTGCCTAGATTGCGGAAGTCTTGACTGTGCAGCCGAACCAGATGAACCAATTTGGGAAGGGCAGCAATCGCCCCCTATTCGGCGACACGAATATCACCCAACAGTAAAAGGATAACCAATGACAGACTTTCCAAGTCCCGCCACCGAACCTTTCAGTTACGGCTGGCAGCTAAACATGATTAATGGCCAAAATCTGGGCACGCTTTACATTGGACATCTGCCAGGACGCAAACAAGTTTCCCTCTACCATACGAGTGGGGAAAATGAGGTTCGCACCTTGGCGTTTTTTCGCAATGAAGAGGATGCCGAGCTTGCCTATGCGTTTATTGAACGTATGTTTGCTATAGCTGGGGATAGTTCGCGAGTATGAGTTACGCCCTTGGTTTCAAAGACGGGTATTATCACGCCCAAGCAGACGTGAAAGTCTACGGCACCAAGCGTTGGCGTCATGGGTTAACTTGCACTGAATGGGTGAACGAACCGCGGACCGTGGCGGGACAGTGCGTATCGGTTGAATGTGAAGGATATTGGGTTATGGAAATAGCATTAGAAGAATTGCGTAAAGAGAGGATTGGGATATGAAAATCAACATAGATCTGGACGGGGTTCTGCATGATTTCGTTGAGGATGCGAGGGAAGAATACCGACGCGCCTTTACTCTATACGAAGACGTAACATGTTTGCCTGAACCCGAACATTGGAATATTTGGGAACAATGGTGTAGCAATGCTTATGACCCCGACACGCATGACTTGGGATGCCTTACCAAGTCCCAGTTTTGGACACTGATCGACAAAGGTATTAGCGTAGGGCGCGTCTACGGTGGCGGGAACAATCGTCTTGTCCTCGGCGCAAAAGAAGGACTCGCTGCTCTCCGTGAAGCTGGACATCATATTCGCATCGTTACCTCAAAAGCCATTACGGACCGGAAACTGCGTGGACAAGCGATCCGCAATGTTACCTATTTTCTTGACGCGACCAATCTTGAGTATGACGAGATCTGTTTTGTCAAAGGCGACAAGCAAGATTTCGACGCGGATATCGTTATTGATGACAAGCCTGATACTGGCAAATGGGCGCAGAAAGGTAAGCTGAATATCCTATTTGCGCAAAGATGGAATGAAGATTACACAACTGCCCCTGCGGTAGAAATGTGGAGTGACGATTTGTGGGCACTCCCCCAAATCGAAGTTAAGCGTATTGTTGGGTGGGAAAATGTTGTTGCGGAGGTTGAAAAATATGATTCGTTTGGGCCTGCTTTTCCTGAAGACGAATTAGACGGAAAGTTCCCTGATGCGGAATTCAGTGAAGCGCCCGATATTGCGTTCGGCGAAGACATCCAAGCCGTTCGGATGGATATTCTCCAACAGGCTCGCGATGCCGTCTACGGTCCGCGTCAGCAAGATTACGGTCATCCACGGAGGAACTTTCAGCAAACCGCAGATCTGTGGAATGCATATTTCCGAGCCAATGAACAACCGCTTCTTTTCACTGCGGAAGACATCGCCGCTGCCATGATTCTAGTGAAAATGTCACGGCTTTCTAATTCGGTCACCATTGATTCGCTGGTTGATCTGGCTGGATACGCGGCAACCTGGGAAAGGGTGTTAACTGGTGAGTGACCAACAACAAGAAGAACTACTAGTTGCTACGCTATCTGACCACATGTTGGACAAGTTGCGACAGAACAGTTTCAAACCATATTGGCGTACTGCTGAAGAAGTTAAAGACTTGGTTATCTTATCGTTAGGCGAAATGGAGGAACTGGTCGATGCTATGGAACAAGGCCAGGCGCCCTGGCAAATCTGGCGTGAAGCTGCCGATGTTGCCAATTTGGTGGCAATGGCAGCCGATACCTATACGCACAGGTGGGAGAAATCTAATGACTAACCCGCTAAAAGCAGCAGCGATGGCTCAGGAAGGTATCTGGCCGAAGAACGCAATAGTGGCGTATGTTCGTGGGGCGGTGGGTTGCGAAACCTGCGGCGGGAAGGGCCGGCGGCTGTCATCGAACCTTAACCAGATTCCCCCCTATGACCCTTGTCCTGCTGAGCATGTTGAGCTTGTCGTCTTGGGCGAAACTATCTGGGCAGACCCGAGCAAGTGTCGAGAGGTTTGCACCAAGCCCGAGCACCGCGGATCACCCAGAGGCGAGCGAAGGGGATCGGTTCTGTCATCCTGCATCGGTGCGTTCTATTTCGGCCATTACGGTGGTTGCGTGTTTGCTTGGCAGCCTCGGTGGGAACTGCTCGCTGGTACTAATCGGGTACTAACTGAGACAGATTTAGTAGACGGAGACAAATGATGAACTTGAAAAGGACAAGCAGAACCACGACAACTGACGTTCGTTTCTTCGCACAGCAAGTCAAGATTAAAGACTTGCCCGAGGCGTTGAGGGACTTAGCCGACGCTCTGGAAACCGAAGCGCCACTGGTTCCTTACGAGATTGGGTTAGAGACACATATCACCGATGCTGGTGGACGCACGAGAGTAACCCATGTCACTGTTGAGGCCAACTGGTCGTCTAGGAGTGAGCGATGAGGATGCCATGCGAACACGGGAGATATGAAACGCACCCGAACATTTCCTACGGAGCCGACCACGTAGAGGATAACTGTCCTGGTGGGCGTGCTCCGACCCAGGCTGAATGGGTGGCGTTTGGGGAGCAGCAAGGATTCATCGACTACGAAGCAGCGCTGAAAGCGTATCTACATCTAGCGTGGGCTAGGGACGGCCTGGGGCCACTGGCTGACGAGTTGAAGCTAGTCGTCATTAACGGCGTCAAGGTACCGATCCTGAGTGACTTTCAGGAAGCATCTCGCATTGTCGATGCGGCGTTGAAAGGGGAAACATGAAACTGTACCGCAAGGAACCTCACCAGATCGAAGGGTCATTCAGGTATGTCGAGGTTGTTGTTGAGGAAATCCCGTGGTGCGCCGAACACAACAAGCCGTATGCGTGGGTAGATAGTGAGACTGGCGAGCCAACGACTTGCGAGTTTCATTTCATCGGTGAATGCCGCTTGGAACGGCCTGGGCGGCACCTGAAAATCAAGGAAGACGAATGAACGAACCGACCTTATGGCAGCACAAGCCAGGCGACCAGTATGTTACCGCAATCGGGCGTATCGTCGGTAATGTCGAACGGTGGGAAACCAACTGGACAGTATTAGAGACAAGCGACCGTCTCAGTTATGCGATATCGGAAGGATTCGCTGAAGCTAGATGTGACGACTTTAACATCGTGGCAATCCGCAAGGGAGACCCAGTAGCTTTGCTGTGGATGAACGAACGTATCGACGATGTGCCGAAGGGTCTTTACGAATTGCTGAAGCGCCCATAACCACCATTATGTCTAATTCAAGGACGTGAATATGAGTATCAACATTACCGAACCAGACGGAGGCACCTTCCATGGATCGGGCCAGACGATCAAGTGCCCGATCTGTGGCGAACCGTACAAGTTCTATATGCACATGGCGGGAGATCAGTCGGCGTGTCCGAAGTGTCGTCGCAAGGCTGAAGCTAATCGTTAGGAGGACGAATGACAGCAACACCGAACATCGAACGAATCAAATGGTAACTTACTGCCGTCACTGCGGATACGCTATCGAGAAACGATTGTTTGGCTGGACACATGCGTGGAACCATCTCGGCTATCCCCGCAAAAAACATATTGCTCGCCCATGAAATTCCAGCCCATTCCCGCCCCCCTCTGCAATCACTTCTCCGGTACTCCCGATATATATTGTCTCAAGTCCCCCGATCACTGGGGCGACCACAAAAACGGTAACCATCGTTGGGAGGACTAACCATCGAAGAGTATGAAATCTGCCAATACTGTCTTGTCGCCTTTTATCCTGAAGAGATCCGCGACGGTATCTGTGTTGAGTGCGATATTGCCATCACGGAGGAAATAGATGCGGAAAGTTACCTGTAACTGTGGAGCGGTGCTAGAGATCTTCGCACCTTCCGATTATGCCATGAAATGGCTATTTGAACATATTGAACACGGCGGGACTTTGACTTCCACAATCTTGAACAAAAACCAAACACGTTTGCTGTAAGGAATATGAGCTTGAACTGAAAGGCAAGGTGTAGTACACTTGTTGCATGAAAGAAATAACACCAGTAATTCTTGGACTGATAATTGTTAACACCGTTGTCCGCGGTGCCGCCATAATGTTTAGCAGTGCGCTCCTATCCCAGCATTCAACTGTTATCTCACCGATAAGTTTCGAATCGTCGTTTCTTCTAGGTGTAGCTATTGGACTGTTCAATATGAAGGTGGAGGTTAAAACATGATTGCTCACGACTGTACCCCAATTCGTATCCGAGACGCCCAGTGGGTTTTCGGAACCCCCGGCATTCTTTACGCGCGGTACCGGTGCACACAATGTCACGCTGAATGGGACAACGTTACGGAACGACCAAAGTCTTCGCAGATTTGGGGAGTAAAGAAAAGTAAATGAAGTATCCAGAAATTTCCCTTGAGGAATGTACTAGGGTGACGGGCGATGGTGAGTGGTCCTGTCTGTGGCGGAACGATACCGGTGAAGTCATAATTGGTGGGGATCACTACCTTATCGAAGAAGCCATTGCGGCCATATCGGGCGTTAACGAAATAGTTCTTAACGACAGTGATTGGGTGCCAGACGACCACACCCCCCTTTCCCTTCAAGAAGCCATTCTCCGTAAAGAAGATAGGGAGAACCGGCAGGCGAACGCTAAGGAATTGCGTCTTCAGGCAGACGATCTGTTGAGACGTGCTAACGCTTTGGAGCAACTGTGAGCGCGAAAGACATTGCCAAAACATCTTTTGCCCAACTAATATCTTGGATGTTGGGGCATGGCGTTACTAAGGACGAGATGCACAAGATGGTTAATAAAGGAAAGCGTAATTGAAGCGTGAACTTCTTTTCCGTCTCACCAAAAAAGACTTTGAGGTCACCCATATTTTTGGGTCAGGGTCAGGCGGTCAACATCGTAACAAAAATGCTACTGGGGTCCGTATTAAGCATTCTGCGTCGGGCGCTCAGGGTGTTGCCACCGATTCGAAAAGTCAAGCAACGAACAAAAAGGCGGCGTTTAGTCGCCTCGTAGCCAGCCCCGCTTTCAAGCAATGGCATCGCATGGAATGCGCACGATTGACCCTTGACGAAAACCAGATTCGGAAACAGGTTGACAAATGGGTGCAGCCCGAAAACCTAAAGATCGAATACTACACTCCAGTTAAATAAACTTACACCTTCCTACTGCTATTTTATCTAGTGGAGGTATGTTATGGCTACGCCACTTTTCAATGTCGGCGATGATGTCAAGGTTAACTGCCCCAAATGGCACGCCTTGATAGGTCCGGGAAGTCACGAACGGGTGTCCCGCGTACAGTACGTGTGGGACCGCCAAAATCCGGGGGTCTACACTTTCGTTTACGAAGTGACATGCTGCGGGCTGAACGAAAAGTTCTTCCCTGTGCGTGAAGAAGAATTAACGCTTGCATAGTCCGGGCTGACGTAATACAATAGATGGGAAAGGAAGATATGAAATGGTTTCTCGCATTGGTGATTCTCGCATTCGCCGACTCAGTTATTACGGTGGCGATCCTGGCTCGCGGGGGTGTGGAACTCAACCCTCTCGTTGCGCCTTGGGCTGGGCCGATATCGCTGTGGGTTAAAGGTGTAGCTATCGGTGTGCTGGCGGTATGGGTTGCGCGGTCTGATTATCCACCTGCAAAGATGGGGGCCAAGGTCGCAACGGTCTTGTACGGGCTAGCGTTGATTGCGAACATGAAAGTGTTGGTGAGTTTGTGAGCGAATGGCTTAACGAAGAACTCGGCATCCCCGCCGTCATCTACACTGTATGCTGGAAATACACTGACGGATGGTGGACTCAGGTCGAACTGGACAGCAGGAATGCCGCCATAGAGTGGTGCGAGGAAATGATTTCAATGTGGGATATTATTGAAGTCCATGCTTATGAGCAGGCACCCGTGGTTTTCTGGAGTGAATATGAAAATGGCTAGCGGACGCGGGTCTGCCCTTCTCGACAGTCACACATCTTCCTGTCGGGGAGACAATCACGGGTTCTACTATTTCGACTGTGAACTGGTCGGCGGGGAACTGAACGGGTTGCTGCGTTTCCGGCATACCTGTACACATTGCGGGAAGACGACAGATAGGAATACGCGGGGCGAACATGAATGAACAGTTTCACTCTTTGTGTCAAGAGATACGCAAGGGATGGTCTATCGAGCAAACCGATGCCGATGGCCTGCGGATGAATGGCGTTATTATGGAGGAACCGTTTTGGAGCGGGCGTCATTGGATATTCATGGTGCAATGGCCTCAGTATAGATCGAAAATCTTATTTGATCCTTGGGCTAGGTGGGGCAGGGATATTGGAAAGGCTATCGTGATTTCGAGTACAGATACTTTGTGGACGTTTGAAAATGGCTGACATTTGGTACCTTCTACTTTGCCGGGAATGCGCGACCAATATTCCGATGATATTCGGATCTGCCAGCGAGCGCGGGAAGTGGGCGGCGGCGCACACTAAAGGTACGGGTCACGACAAATGGGTCGTCCTTGACGCTTGAGTAGAAATGAACTGGACGCCTTGGAACTTGGCTTGCGAGTAAAGAACTTCTACAATGCACAGAAAGGTTTTCCTTCCTGGTGGTCCATGTGGTGTGTGAAATGGCGAGTGTATTACAAAAAGTGAGGGTTAAAAACTTGCAGTGTTTGACCCAAAAAGGGCCTAGGCAGGATGCTCCATTTTTGATACAATGTAACCAATGGAAGGTTCAAATATGCAAATAGTACAATCTCCCAACCCGAACCTTTGGGTTGCGGCGTACAAAATCTTCGAGGAACTGGATGACGGGTCAGTGCGGACCCTTTTCCACAAAACCAGTACTGACTTCATCCCTGGCATGGAGTACTGGGCAAGAAATAGGTGGGTGAGGGACGGTAGCGGCGATGGTTGGTACTGGTCAGGCTGGCATTGCTTCGTAGATAATTACACTGCCGAACGATATCTACAAAAATTGGATCGAGCCAATCAACGCAATCTAGTTATTCGCAAAGTCAAGGTGCGAGGACTTTCCGTAAAGCCAAGTAACCGTGATGTATTGTTGGCACAAACCATGGTGCTGTAATACGACTACCGAATAAGCAAAACTTGCAGTGTTTGACAGACCCTATACGCCCCACCTCCCCCACCGCGGCTTGTGGAAGTTCCCGCGCCTCTCGCGGTTTTCTCCCCTCCCGAACTAGCCAGCCTATAACGTCACTGTGTCGATATTGTGCGACCTCATTGCACCACTGTCGGTATATCCCCCGATGCTGGACCGTCCGCCTCGCATCGAACGTATGTTCGTAGTCACTGGGGGTAGTTAGTTTGTGCGTTAATCAAATAGTCACCAAGAATCACTAAAGGGTCTTGCAATCCGTTCCGAAGTATGCGTTAATGGTTCACAAGTTCACAACGAAAGGTAAGCCAGTGCACGACCGGATCGACTACCACCCAAGGCCCGAGCCAATAACCCACTACCGCGGCTCCGCAACGCTCATTACGGACATTGGTCCGGGACATACGCGAAACGAATATATCGAATGCGAGCACTTGCACCGCACAGAAAAAGCTGCAAACCGCTGTATCGCCCAACTTATCAGAAAGGCCAACTAATGGCAGAGGGACTCACACTAATCGTCATCGGTTGGGCGACCATCGTTTCGACAATCGCACTTCGGAGTGTTCGATAATGTACGCCATTATTGGGCAACCAAAGCTTTCTAACGTAAAAGAAGACAACCCACACTTCGTGGGGGTACCGCGGTTAATACTTCATGAACCCATACCCACGTGTATAGAAACGGCGGGATTCGACTGTCGGGCAGACGGTAGGCCGACCTGGAAATACTGTGACGCACACCTAGGCCCTTTCACACATATGGCAACCTATAGAGACTCGCAAGGATATGCCGAAGCTGTCTATTTCCGACAGTCTGACGGAAGCTGGAGCCTTGGCGCAAACTGAAAAGGGAGTCGTAATGCATTTCACAATATCGGGTAAGTCAGGCGTTTTTGCCACAACTAGCAAAGTCAACCTAGCTATCAGATACCATCGTGCAGGGTTCACTGTGCAGTTATTGAAGGGGACAAAGTAATGGCTACGCGAGAATCACTCATTGCGGAAGGCTACAGCATTCTCTCAACACAAGAGGCGGCAGACGTGCTAGCAACGGACCCGCAAGGCGCCACTATCCGGGTTTACGCATCGTGGCATGGCCAATTTGTAAGTGTCAAGTCGACCTATCACCTAGAGAAATACATAGATAGGGACTTTTTCTATAGCAGCAGTGTGCCGGAGGCAATCCGGCGAATGATTCGGAAAGCAGACTAATGAATATCACACGCGAAGAACGACATCTACAGAAACGACGCGCAAAGTCACGCAAGCGAGCTACCCGCCGAATGTTGGCGCAGGAACTTAGGAGAATGGCAGGATGATATACGACTACCGCGACCACTACCAACACATAACGGTCGATGATCAAAACAGTAGGGAGCGAATAGAGGTTACGCAAGAACAGCCATTCTGCACCAGGGTGAGCGCCAAAATGGCGACGGTATATGTTCGCAACATCGCCAGCCTAGATCATGTAGAGGTCAATCTAGGACATACAGAGATCTGGCTTACATTTGACCAAGCTAGGAAACTATGCGACCTATTGAAGGATACGCAATTATGAGCGACCGCACACAACGCACACTACAGTTGCCCAATGGCAACGACATCCTAGAAGTTGGCTATGTTCTGGCAGGATTCGGCATACATAGGGATAGCGACCCTCTAGACGAGAGTAACTACTACGTTGCCATGAACGTACTGATTGACAGTATACCGGAAATGAATATAAGCGATATCAACTATCTAGGACGGCCTTGGGTTGATGCTTATCCGCAAGATGCACCAATAACGATCGCGTCATTTAAACATTGGGGAGTTGGTTGGATTGAGGAGTTAATGATCCGTGCCGATAGGCAAGACTTGCTTGATGTCGCCGACGGAATACTTGAAGAATTGGAAGACTATCCGGTACTCGATGAGTATGACTACTCGATGAGAGAATGGGAGATCAACCACCCGGAAGGTGACGCGTTGTGCTATTCGGAAGATCCAGACTGCGGGTGCGGAAGGGTACAAGCATGACCCATTATCATATCGTCAAAAACACGCCTGGATACATGCCGTTTAACGACCCCTACGCGGTACGAACTAAAACGGAGGCTATCGCAGCACTGAGGGACGAGAAACGTTTCATGCAGGATAGTGATTATGAGGGTAGCTACCGTTTCGAAGGTAACGCACGAAACCTGAGCTATTGGGTGACAGAACCAGACCGGGAGCATGACTTAGGAGTGATCATTCAAGCGACCGAATGTAACGACACGAGCGACGATTGTCGCGAACAATTGGAGGGTGAGTAATGAGTAAGTTCGACAGCAAACTAGCCGAAACACTGTATGACTTAAGCCTTGATGGTGGGCAAGATGAAGATATCGGATCGGTGAGCGAATTGGGATGGTTTGGCAGGTTTAACTATGAGCTAGCTATTCTCAGTGAAGACTCATTAGGTTTCGTAAACGTAGAAACGTTCAAGAGTGAACTAGCGTTACGATTAAGTTGGGAAGACATCGAGCGCGATTATGAACTATTTGACCGCGGCATAGAGCCAACGTTCTAGGAAAGGTAACACAATGAGAATTTACGTAGCAAGTCTGAGCGACTACAACGCGGGTAACCTGCATGGCGCATGGATTGAATTGGACGACAAAGACAGTGACGAGGTTTACGCAGAGATCGACGAGATGCTAGGGAAGTCTCGCGAGCTAGTGGCGGAAGAGTACGCGATTCACGACCATGAAGGGTTTCCAATCAGGGTAAGGGAGTATGACATAAGCGAGCTTCTAGGGTTTATGGAAGAGTACAACCAGTGCGAAGAATGGGAACGGGAAGCGTTCTTGGCGTATTTGGGCAATGCGGGAGCGTTCACGTATGTGGATTACTCCAGTTTTGAAGACGCATATCATGGCGAGCATGACAGCGCTTTAGACTTTGCATATGACCTGATTGAAGGTAACGGAATGCTTGAAAAAGTACCGGAGGATATCGCCAACTACTTCGATTATGAAGCATACGCGCGAGACCTTGGCTACGAAGGATGGTCATTCGTGGACAGCGACGCGGGCACCGTTTACGTGTTTGCACCATAGGAGGGATTGAACAATGAGCAGAATTTGGGAAGTAGTGTTTTGTAACGATCAATGGGTAGCTAGCCGCTGGGTGGGGGAGTCGCCAGAGAGTAAGGTTTTCGATAACCGAATTGAAGCGATCGAATGGTGCACAACGTGAACGTTCAACTATGGCAACAAAAGACCGACTACCCATC
>Ga0209633_10001917_pt1 | contig 20709 bp, 14 predicted proteins | sample Cruoilmetagenom1_FD_187290 | JGI IMG/M metagenome (GOLD analysis project Ga0209633, IMG submission 187290) | Oil polluted marine microbial communities from Coal Oil Point, Santa Barbara, California, USA - Sample 1 (SPAdes) (version 2) | ecosystem: Environmental > Aquatic > Marine > Oil seeps ... | reverse complement strand
ACCAATGCGCGAATTTTTATTCGTGGATGACATGGCCGCCGCATCCCTGTTCGTGATGGATCTGGATCAAGCCGCTTATCAGCGTGAAACCGAACCGATGCTTAGCCACATCAATGTAGGTTCTGGGACCGACGTCACCATTCGTGAATTGGCCGAAACAGTCGCGCTGGTGACCGGTTACAAAGGCCAGCTTTCGTTTGATGCCAGTAAACCCGACGGCGCGCCCCGAAAATTGATGGATGTTAGCCGTCTTGCACGCTTGGGCTGGCGTTCAACCGTGCCGCTTAAAGAGGGTATTGAAAAAACCTATGCATGGTTTTTAACCCAACAAGAACAAGACCTAAGAAGCAAATAGAACAGATAATGCTAGGGCAAACACCCTTATTACGAGTATGCTAAGTGAACACAGTTCTAAAGAGGCGACTAAAATGATAACACCAGTATTGCTATGTGGAGGTGCCGGAACGCGCCTTTGGCCCCTGTCCCGCAAGAGTTATCCCAAGCAATTTTCGTCCCTCATTGGCGATACCACGCTTTTCCAAGCCTCGGCACAGCGTCTGTCCGGCGAAGGATTCGCAGCCCCTATGGTGCTGACCAATTCCGATTTTCGGTTTATCGTTACCGAACAACTGTCGGAAATCGGCGTCGATCCGGGTTCAATCCTGATCGAACCTGCGGGCAAAAACACAGCCCCCGCCGTGCTGGCCGCCGCGCTTTATCTTGAGCAAAGCGATCCGGACGGGTTAATGTTGATCGCCCCTGCCGACCACGTCGTGCCCGAAGCCGCTGCCTTTCGCGCCGCGGTTCAAGCTGGAGTGCCTGCCGCTGAAAGCGGTCAACTGGTGACCTTTGGAATCAAGCCAACCCATGCGGAAACCGGGTACGGATATCTGGAACTGGCTACCGATCCTGGCGACTTTTCTGCCCGAGCCTTGCCGCTAAGCTGTTTCGTCGAAAAGCCCGATGCACTTCGCGCACAGGAAATGCTAGACGCTGGCACTTTCCTATGGAACGCAGGAATTTTTCTGTTTTCCGTCAAAACCATTTTGGCAGCCTTCCGCACTCACGCACCTAATCTGATGGCCCCCGTTGAGGCCGCGATCAAACAGGCCAAGCCCGATCTCGGGTTTTTGCGCATCGCGCCCGAGCCTTGGTCAAAGGTCGAAGATATCTCGATAGACTATGCGGTCATGGAGCGTGCCGAAAACCTTTCAGTCATCCCGTTTTCCAACGGCTGGTCTGATCTGGGCGGCTGGGATGCCGTGCTACGTGAAACCGACCGTGACGAACGCGGCGTGGCGCTTTCTGGGCCAGCAACAGCGATTGACTGCGACAACACCTTGCTGCGCAGCGAAGACGAAACCCTAGAGGTCGTCGGCATCGGCTTAAAGGATATCATCGCCATCGCGATGCCCGACGCTGTGCTGATCGCCAACGCAAATCGCGCCCAAGATGTCAAACTTGCCGTTACCGCGCTCAAGCAAAAGGACTCAAAACAGGCCGAGTCCTTTCCTAAAGATCACCGCCCTTGGGGCTGGTTTGAAAGCCTCGTCATTGGCGAACGGTTTCAAGTGAAACGCATCGTTGTACACCCCGGCGCAGCCTTATCATTGCAAAGCCATCACCACCGGTCCGAGCACTGGATCGTGGTTGAGGGCACCGCCAGCGTAACCATCGACGACGATATTAAGCTGGTGAGTGAGAACCAGTCCGTCTACATTCCGCTCGGGGCCACACACAGGATGGAAAATCCCGGCAAGGTCCCGATGGTGCTGATTGAAGTGCAAACAGGCAGTTATCTGGGCGAGGACGACATTATCCGATATGAAGACGTCTATGCGCGGGATTAAGGCGCGCATAAACAGGCAGGGTGGGTAGGATACTTCGATGACCAAGCAAGAGAACATACCGCTCGCCTTGGTTGGCATTGGCAAAATCGCTCACGATCAACACCTGCCCTCTATCGCCAGAAATCCAGACTTTTCACTTGCCGCAACGGTCAGTCGCAACAACAGCGTTGAGGGGGTCATCTCTTTCAGCACCCTGACGGCGTTGTTGAATAGTGAAAGCACCATCTCAGCCGTTGCACTTTGCACACCACCACACGTGCGGTTTGAAATGGCTTGGCAAGCCTTGTCTGCAGGTAAGCATGTCCTACTTGAAAAACCCCCTGGTGCCACGCTATCCGAGGTCCAATCCCTACATGATTTGGCCCTCAAAAACGGCCTGACGCTCTATGCGACATGGCACGCACGTCACGCCGCCGCTGTGGATGCTGCCCGTGCATGGCTTTCCAACCAGCACATTGAAGCGATGCGAATTGTTTGGAAAGAAGACGTGCGCCGCTGGCATCCCGGTCAGGACTGGATCTGGCAAGCCGGCAATCTGGGGGTGTTTGATCCAGGGATAAATGCCTTATCGATCATGACCCATATCCTACCACATGCCGTTCATCTGACCAGCGCCGATCTGGAATTCCCTTCCAACTGCCAAACCCCAATTGCTGCAAAACTGGAGTTTGCCACCCCATCAGGTGCCGCCATTTCTGCCGAATTTGATTGGCGTCATACGGGGCATCAAACATGGGACATCATCATAGAAACGGACAATGGGATGATGAAGCTGTCCGACGGTGGCAGCCATATGCAAGTGGGTGGCGGCCCAGCCCAGCACGGGAAAGACCGCGAATATGAAACGATTTACCGCAATTTCGCAGCACTAATCACGGCCAACAAATGCGACGTCGACCTTGCACCATTGCGCCATGTTGCCGACGCCTTTTTGCTGGGCAAACGCCGCATGACGGACCCGTTCACGGACACATCCCCATCATGAGCGCACAAATCTACGACCCCCGTGCCTGTACCCTTGGCGAAGGCCCGCTTTGGCATCCGTTGCGCGCGCAATTGTTCTGGTTTGACATCCTCGGAAAACGATTGATGAGCCGCTCGGGCGACGCACAACTTGAGTGGCATTTCGACGACTATGTTTCCGCCGCCGGCTGGATTGATCAACAGCATTTGCTGATCGCTACAACTACAGGACTGATCCGGTTCAATCTCGAAACGGGTGCAAAAAACTCCCTTATTGAACTTGAAGCAAACAACCCAATCACCCGTTCAAACGATGGTCGCGCCGATGCGTTTGGCGGGTTTTGGATTGGCACCATGGGCATAGATGCCGAACCAGAGGTCGGCGCCATTTATCGCTACTATAAAGGCGCGCTGCGCCTGTTGTTCCCCAACATCACGATCCCAAACGCGATTTGCTTTTCCCCCGACGGCCTCACCGCCTATTTCACCGACACACCGAAACAAATTATCTGGCGCCAACCACTTGAGAGAAAAAACGGCTGGCCTATTGGCGACCCCGTGCCGCACATTGATTTACGGTCGGATAACTTGAATCCAGATGGCGCCGTCATTGATACCAAAGGCGATCTGTGGTGTGCTCAATGGGGCGCTTCACGCATTGCACGTTATGACTTAGATGGCCGTTTTGTGCGGGCTATCCGCATCCCAACCAGCCAAGCAAGCTGTCCTGCTTTTGGCGGCGAAACCCAATCCCAATTGTTTATCACCAGCGCCAGCGCTGATCTTGCCTCAGATCAATTCGCAGGGCGTACCTATGTCGTCGAAACAGGCGCCAAGGGACAAGTTGAGCACAAAGTGCTGCTATGAAAATTATTTTGTATATCGGCCATCACAAAGTAGGCTCCACCACGCTGCAAACCTATTTGTCACAGAATTCATACCGTCTGTTGCAACACGGTATTCTATATCCATTTGTAGAGAAACAAGGTGCAATGCTGGCCCGTGCCAAACAGCTTATGCGCAGTGACAAGCTCGGGTCAGGGCCGATAAATGTGCGCGAAGCCCACAATGCGTTGGCCTTTCGGATGTTGTCCGAGCGAGAAACAGCCAAACCATTTCCAACCTACCACCGCAACATCCCGACAACAGAAACTATTCTGCGAACCATTCAAAAACAGATCAAACAACACAACCCGCAAGCCATGATCTTATGCTCAGAGGTGTTCTCAAATTTGGGACCGCTGGTCCCCGACCAAATTAGTCGCCTGCGTGATGCTTTCCCATCGGCCACATTTGACATCTACCTCGCACTGCGCCGACCGGACGAATATATCGTCTCATGGCAAAGCCAGCGCCTGCGGTTTGGCGAAAAGCTTCGTGCGCTCAGCAACCCGAAAAACAAGTTCGGCCATCAAAGCATTCATTTCGATTATCGCGCCTTGTTAGAGCCTTGGTTGTCCCGCATTCCACAAGCAAATCTAATTTTACGCCCCTACCGTGACGTCCTGAAAAACGGCGGATCATGTGTTGATTTCGTCCAAATGAGTACCACCGACTTTCCTGCCAACATGGTGCCCGTTACTAGACAAAACCCAAGCCTACCAAACGCTTTAATGGAAATCGCGCGCCTCGCAAACCGTCGACTTTCCAAACACACCGCCCATGCTGTTTTTGATAGCCTTCAAGCCGCCAGCGCGCATATCGCGCTGCCCGAAAACAACGAGGTTGAAATGTTCGGCACCGATAATCGGCAGCGCATTTTGGAGCTGTTTGAACCCACCCATGCCTATCTGAATACCATCTCACACCGCTCCAGTTTCTTTGCCGACTACTCAGAAATCATTCAGTGCAAACCCATCCCCGAACCAAATGCGCGACGCGACGCTCTAGGCCAACTTACCACAGATATTTTAACAAGGTTTGCCAACAAGGAGACCGCGAAATTCATTTTACACATGCGCCAAAACCTGTTGGTTAGAGCCACATAATGGATGATTTCATCACTCTACAAAGCTTGATATGGCCCGAACCCCATATAGCAGCTGATCAGGCCCTCTATGCCCGTCTGGAAGGTCCACAACTACAACGCAATGCAGTCGCTTTTAAAACAGGCGCGGCCGCAAGCTTTGACACATATTTCAATCTGTTCAACATCGGCAAATGGCAGCACCATTGTGGTCTTGAAACCCTGTTTTTGGCACTCAATGGGCAAGGTAAATTCACTCTGGAAGTGATTTTTATCAACTCAAGCCAGGCTAAAAAAACCCTCCTGAGCCATGATGTGATATTGCACGATTCGAGCCTAACGCGCTTAAATATCCCTATTTCTGTCTCCTCGCCAGACCAAGGATTACTATTTTTTCGCCTCACGGCGCAGACCTCGGCCACATTGTGCTCTGCCGATTGGCAAACAACGCAGACCCCTTTGCGCCAACCCAAATTGGCCTTGGCGATCACAACCTTTCAACGCGAAACTGCGATTGAAAGGACTGTTGACCGGTTTGAAGCCCACATCAAAACGTCAGCTTACCGCGACCTGATCTGGCTGACCGTGGTTGATAACGGGAAAACCACTGATCTGAAAAATACTGCACAAACCCATGTTATCCCCAGCGAAAACCTAGGGGGGTCCGGTGGCTTTACCCGCGGACTAATCGAAGCCCGCAAAACAGGCGCAAGTCACTGTTTGTTCATGGACGACGACGCTACAATCCATATGAGCAGCATCGAGCGAACCTACCAGATGTTAGCCTACGCCAAATCCCCCAAAATCGCGATCTCAGGCGCACTGGCTGATGCAAATGACAGCGGTTTGATCTGGGAAAACGCAGCGCTGTTTGATGGCACCTGTCAGGGGCTGCATCGCGGCGTTGATCTGCGACAAGCAGAACAGGTCACAACAATGGAGCTGGAAACGACGTTCAGCCTGTCCAAAACTACACCGCAAAACATCTATGGCGGCTGGTGGTTTTTTGCTTTTCCCCTTGATCAGGTCGAGCATTTGCCGTTCCCGTTTTTCGTTCGCGGTGATGATGTCAGCTTTAGCTTGGTGCATGACTTTACCATCATCACCTTACCAGGGGTTTTGTCTTTCCAAGACAGCAATTTTTCCGACAAGGAAAACCCACTTACCCTTTACCTCGATCTGCGTAGCCATTTGGCCCATCAGCTTAGCCTGCCCTTGATGGATCATGGCAGGTTTGCCGTGGCAAAAATCGCAATCTGGTTCACCCTACGCGCCGTTATCCGGTGCCACTATGACAGCGCCGCCGCGCTCAATCTGGCGCTCAAAGATGTGCGTCGCGGCCCACAGTTTTTCGCCGATAATGCCGATATGGTCACCCGTCGGCACGATATTAAGGCCATGACGCAGGTGGAAAAGTGGGTCCCATTTCGCGGCGCACCACCCCCTGACAAAATCCGTATTCGACACAAAAACCCGCTGCACCGGTTGTTGATGGCCTTAACCATTAACGGCCTGCTGTTGCCTGGATTTTCACTGTATGGCAATCAGGTTACATTAAACGGAACCGAGCGCAAAAAACTTGCCTCTATCTGGGGGGCAGCCCAAATCACGCACCTCGACGAAACAGGCGAAAACTCCTATTTAGTGACACATTCTAAGCGCCGCGCCTTTGTCGAGACCCTGAAATTGCTACGCCATGTCGGTGCGATGCTTTTACGCTATTCTAGGCTTAAATCCGATTGGCAAAATGGATATAATAACCTCACTAAAACCGATGCATTCTGGGTCGAAAAACTGAAAATCGACCAAAACTCGAAGGGATAGTCATGAACATCAGCTTGATCATCCCCGTTCGTAATGACACAGAAAACCTGATCCACTTGCTGGCCCAAGCCGCCGAATTGGGATGTTTCACACAAGCCATAGTTATTGATGATCTGTCAGATACGCCCTTAACCCGCTCAATGATTGAGCCCGAGAAGGCACCCGAAAACTGGCTATTACTAAACCGCAATCCAAAACAGTTTGGTCCCGGGCCCTCGCGAAATATCGCCATCGAATTGGTGAAAACAAGCCATCTGATGTATATCGACTCCGACGATATGTTGACTCCAGCGTTGATTGATCTGCTGAACGATCTTAACGGTAAAGAATTCGATTTTTGTCTTTTCAAACATCATGACAGCCGTGTGCAACATGGGCAGATGCCACATGACGAAGCCTTTTGGCAATCGGCAGGGCTTGCCGACACCGCACTTGCAAGGCTTGACGCAGTAACCACACCCCAACTGGCCCAGACCGCCAACTACCCTTGGAACAAAATCTACAGAACCGAATTTCTGCGCCACTCTGGTGCGCGCTGCAGCAACATTCTGCTGCACGAAGACGTCGCGCTGCATTGGCAAAGCTTTCTACAGGCCAAAACCATTCTGTGTTCGTCCAGCATCGTTGTAGAGCATTTTGTGGACAGCCGCGCCCAGCGCCTAACCAACCTGCGCGGTCAGGATCGCCTAGAATTTTTCAATGTACTTCCCAGCCTTTATCGCCAAGTTAGAGACGGAAACCATCCTGAATTTACAATGGCATTCTTGCATTTTGTCACAGGGCTGCTCTATTGGATCGAGTATAATGTCACCCCCGATTTGCGCCGCACTGTACGCCGTAAAACCGGTCTGTTTGTAGAACAGGTCCTTCAAGATTTTCCGCTAAACGAATTCGCTTCGAAAGACCCCGCATTGCATCAACACCTCAAGGATCAACGCCGTCGTGGTCGGTTTATACGTCTACCAAAACGACCACGCAGCCGTAGGGGTGCGCCATGATCCACATTCATCTAAGCGGCCGCCACTCTGATCGTTCGCCCCTGTCTTATGCAGCGTTAGCACCATTGTTTATGGGCCAAATACAGATGTTGCCGACACCGGACGGCGCTGATCTTTTAGTATACTCGCATACCCTTGATATCGAGGATATGTCGCAGGTCGCTCACGCCCATTGGCGCGCGACCAATTGCCCAATCGTGCTGCTGTCGGAGGAGCCGTTCTGGGACACCATCTGGGGCAAAAAGCCACTTCAGAAATCCCGCAAACTGATCACCCCGTTCGGTGATGTGCCTGTTATACAATTGAACCACCACACCAGCGACATTTTCAACTTTGATCAAATTCCGTATTACCTTTTAACGAACTTGCGCTTTGCCAGTGCCTATGCCCATCGTTTCCGGCGCAATGCAGCCAAACGGGCCGCCGATTGGCGCAACGATTTTGCCAATTATCCAGTTGATACCAGCTTCATGGCCGTTCAGCGCAATGAAAGCTATCACAACGTACGTTTCAAAAATGGCGGAATTATCGGTCTGTGCGCATGGCGCAGCGAATTGGCCAAAGCTTGCCAGAAAGGGGTCGTTAAACGACTTGGTCAAAGCTGGGACCGCAATTGGAATGACGGCAAAAATCGCTTTGATCTGAAGGATTGGCATCTGGATAAACTTACCGGGCAAGATCGCCGCAGCCGCTTATTTTCGGCGTTGGAAAACACCCATCAACCAAACTATATGTCGGAAAAACTGTTTGATGCTTTTGCGATTGGGGCGCAGCCGATCTATTTCGCCGCACCCGATCATCGCGTACATGATCTAGGCTTGCCTGCGCCCTCATGGATCAATCTTTTCGACCTGTCAGTGGCCAAGGCCACAAGCCGTCTGGATACGGCCCAATTTGGCCCGGATTTCTTTGAGGCTTACACACAAGCACAACAACATCTGGAGCGTCTGTTTACCGATCCTGACGTTATTATTCGCGAGCGTAACCGCCTAAAAACAGCCGTGGTGCGCAATTTGACTGATCTTTTGAGCACGGCCTAAAGCGGTGATTTAACGAAGGCCGGCATCGGCGCGCTGGCCGCCAATTTCTTTCCAAACAGCGCTGCCGTGTCCAACGCCTCGCGGATTGTTACATCCATATCCAGATAGCGATAAGTGCCCAATCGGCCAACGAATGTAACACCAGTGGCACCTTCAGCTAGTGCAATGTAATCAGACAAAAGCGATTTTTCTTCGACCAAACGGATCGGATAATAGGGGATATCCGCGGGGCCAGCTGCACGGCTGAATTCACGATAACAGGTCGTATTTTCATGGTCCTCCCACGGCGAAAAATGCTTGTGTTCGGTGATCCGCGTGTAGGGGACCTTTTCATCACCATAGTTCATCACGGCGCATCCCTGATAATCACCCTGTGCGGTGAACTTTTCGAAATCCAAGGTGCGGTATCCCAAACGCCCCAACTTGTAGTCAAAATAGCCATCCAACGGACCTGACCAAAACACATGATCAAACCTCGCAGCCACCTTGGCGTCGAACAAAGTGTTCAGCTGCACATCAATGTTTTCGTGATCCAAAATGCGGGTAATCATCGCTGTGTAGCCCTCTCTGGGCATACCCTGATGCTTGTGGAAAAAATAATTGTCTTCATAATTAAACCGCACCGGCAGCCGTTTCAAAATCGACGCCGGAAGCGCCCGTGGACTGCAACCCCATTGTTTGATTGTATAGCCCTCGAAAAAGGCCTCATACAAATCCCGCCCTACAAATCGCAACGCCTGTTCTTCGAAATTTTGCGGCTCAACAATTGTTGCATCCGCCTGCGCGGCCAAAAACGTTTGCGCCTCTGTGGGACGCATGGTTTTGCCGAAAAACTGGTTAATGGTGTGCAAATTAATCGGCAGCGCGTAAACTGCACCCTGCGCTGTTGTCTTAACGCGGTTCTTAAAGCTTTGGAACTTTGCAAACCCGTTTACATAGTCCCACACTTCATCATCATCGGTGTGAAAAATATGCGGGCCATAGATATGTACCATGACACCAGTATCAGGGTCGCGTGCTGTGTGACAGTTGCCACCTACATGGTCACGCCCGTCAATCACCGTTATTTTATGACCTTGCAGGGCTAAGGACCTGCCGATCACAGCCCCCGACAATCCGGCACCAACAAGTAGAATATCCAACTTTGCGCCCTCAATCAGTAAAATTTTACCTACTCTAGGCTTTGCTTGCCACGTGGCTTGTCAAAAAACAACCTTGATTGTGCCACAACTTCTACGCAATATTTTGCCATCAACACGCATCAAATTGTTAACACTGGCGCAAGTACTGTCCAAAAGTTAACCTTAATATTGCAACCCAATTTGGGTCCGTATTCAAACGAAATAGGACCACCCAATGCACCTGACCATACTTACCCTGATCGTTCTGCTGTTGACCCTAACTCCGAAAGTACACGCAATGACTATTGCGCCAAAAAATACGCCAAATCCACCGCAGTCACGGGGCGAGAAAGTGGTTGAAACCTCAATGATTATACTGTCTTGCCCAACAAATATCGCCAATGCAGAGGCCATGTGTACGGCCCTGAAATCTGCCCTGCAGGAACGCGCACCGCGTCACAACATCCAGCTTGGCAATCGCACCCCGGAACCGGATGATTTGGCGGTCAAGCTCCATATCACGCGGGCCGATAAAACCACGATCGAAGGCTATCTGGAATGGCAGACCAAATCCGCCGCCGCCCAAAACGGCTCCCCTGTAACCTTCAGCGTTGTGGACACAACCATAACAGGGCAGATGTACAACTCATTCGCGTCGGGGCTGATCAAGGTAAGCAAATTGCCAATTCCTTAAGGATTCGTTAAAATTCATCCATAGATTTGAGCGATTCCCACTGCTTAGGAGAACAAACCATGCCCGCCACATTCGCGAATTATACTGAAACCGTCGACGCTATCGGCAGCTCTGCCACCATATACTCCATGGGCTCGGGCGATACATTTACCGGCACGATCAGCTCTGGCGGTTTGGATCAGGACTGGATCGCCATCAACATGGTGGCAGGCACAACATATTTTATCAGTGAAACTGGGATTTCATTGTCTGACCCACTACTGCGACTGATGGACAGTTCTGGCAATATGATAGCATTTAATGACGATATCGATACGGCCAGTGGGAACTACAATTCTCAAATCGCATACACAGCGTCAACAACCGGCACCTATTACATCAACGCAGGATCGTATAGCACCAATGCTGGCACCTATACAGTTTCTGTTTCACATACCGTGTTACCACCACCCGTCACCAACACCGTATTGGCCGCCTATTTAACCGATGGGTATTGGAACGACACTGGCCGCGCGCGCCATTCCTTTGACACCTCCGGCAGCAACACAATTACCGTCAATTTGACGGGCCTTACAGCCCAGGGCGCGCAACTGGCACAGTGGGCGCTGGAAGCATGGGAACTGGTTGCTGATATCAACTTTGTTGAAACCACGGGTAGCGCAGACATCACGTTCGATGATGAAGCCACGGGCGCATATGCGACCTACGTAAGCAGCGGCAGCACCACACTTTCAGCGAATGTCAATATTGGCACGGGCTGGTTGACCACCTACGGAACAACTTTGGACAGCTATGGGTTTCAAACCTACTTCCACGAAATTGGACATGCCTTGGGGTTGGGCCACCAAAGCAACTACAATGGCAGCGCCACATATGGTGTCGACGACGATTTTGTTAATGACAGCTGGCAAGCATCGGTAATGTCCTACTTTAGCCAAACCGATAACTATTCTTTCAATGCCAGCTATGCCTTCGTCCAGACTGCAATGATGGCCGACATTATCGCCATTCAGGATCTTTACGGCGCTGCGGGGGCCTCAAGCGCCACCGCAGGCAATACCACCTACGGCGCGAACTCCAATATTGGCGGCTACCTTGGCGCTTTGTTTGCGGCCATGAACAGTGGTCCAGTTGCCGGCGTCTACACCGGCGCAGCAGTGACATACACCATCTACGACCAGAGCGGCACAGACACCCTCGACCTAAGCAACAACACCACCAATGATACTGTTAACCTGAACGACGGCACGTTTTCCGACACAAATGATCTGCTCGGAAATATCGGGATAGCAGAAGGCACCATGGTTGAGAATTTCAATGGCGGCAGTGGCGATGACACGGTACGCGGCAACGAAGGCAACAACCGCATTCTGGGCAATGACGGTGCTGACAATATTGTCGGCCGCGCAGGCAATGACGTAATTCGCGGCGGCAACGGGGCTGACGTTCTGCGCGGCGGAGATGGCAAAGACAGCATCCGTGGCGGCAATGGCAATGATACAATCTACGGTGAGAACCACGTGGACCGGTTGTATGGCGAAAACGGCGATGACCGCATGTACGGCGACGGCGGCGCTGACCGGATGTATGGCGGCGACGGAGAAGACAACATGCACGGTGGCGTTGGCGCTGACCGGATGTATGGCAACGACGATGCTGACCGCATGTACGGCGAAAACGGCAGTGATCTTATGTACGGTGGCCAAGGTGCCGACTGGATGTATGGCAACGCTGCCAACGACCGGATGTACGGTGGCACCAACAGCGACCGCTTGTATGGTGGCTCGGGCAATGATCGGTTATATGGCGAAGCAGGTAACGACCGCCTGTATGGCGCCACTGGTAATGACACGATTGAAGGCGGCGTCGGCAATGACATTATGGAAGGCGGGGCTGACAGCGATACGTTCGTCTTTACGGCCAACAATGGGGCCGACACCATCACCGATTTCGATATCACAGAAGACACCATCGAATTCAGCGGCACAGGTCTGAATTTTGCTGCCCTGAACATCTCATATGCGGGCGGTGACGCGACGATTAATTACGGCACCGGCACGATTGTCCTAGAGGGCGTTTCCAGCGGTCTAAACGCGGGTGATTTTGACTTTGTCTAGAACACGTCAAGTTTCGACTGAGTAACCCAACCCACAAAAATGCCCCGCGATTTGCGGGGCATTTTTCGTTTCATCTGTACACCAACGCGCAAATGACAGGGATTGACCTCATTTACACAAAATAAACCAACACAATCACGCCACAGACCCTCGCGGCATTCTTGAAGAGATTCAGCCAAAGGTGTATAATCTACACCCGAACTTCAATTAGGGAGGTAGCTATGACAACCTATACATTGCAAGGCATTTCCCTTGATTATGGCGTCAATTCAGGAACGCAAATACTGGAGCCAATCGCACAAGGCAACGCAACACTGACGGTCGTCGGGACCTATAACTACATCACTTCATATAGCTATAATATGGAGACAGGGACCGACGTGACACTCGGCGCGAACATGGGAACCTTGTATCAGAATACCTTTGGCGGCCCAGTTCCGGTTGGCAGGGTGCCCTTCTTTCGAATTGGAAACCTGTCATGGACGGACAACGGCGGTGTCGCGCGGGTTTCTACCGTGTTGACAATCCAATACGAGGAAAACGCCAACCTCTACCAAAACAATTACTTTGTCTTGGACGGCGACCCGCTTCCCACCCTTAGCACTGCGGCGGAATTTGACGCTTTTCTGATCAGCACGACAATCACCAGGGTCACCACAGGGCCCTATGCCCCCAACACTGGTTTTAATCTGGAAAATGTGACTGGCATGACCGTCAGCGACCACGACACCATTTTCGGCAGCGTGGGGAATGATACCTTCAACGCAGGGGCTGGTAATGACACGGTTTTCGGCGACGGTGGCGAAGACGACATTGCCGGTGGCACCGGTGATGATCGGATTTATGGCGGCGCGAACAACGACGTGATTGACGGAGGTTGGGGTGATGACCGGCTCTCCGGTGGAGCTGGCATAGACTGGCTATATGGCGGATCAGGGAGTGACCGCCTAAGGGGAGGCGGAGGCGATGACCGTCTCTATGGGTTGGGCACAGGCATCCATCAATTTGGTGACTCCGATCGGCTCCTTGGTGGGGCTGGAAACGACCTCTTGTATGGAAGCGACGGCAATGAATATCTCAGCGGTGGCAGCGGCGATGACGCGCTCTATGCAAACAACGGTAACGACCGTCTGCGTGGCGACGGCGGCAGCGACCGCCTTTATGGTGGCGAAGGGGACGACCGCCTTTATGGTGGCGATGGTGTTGATTACCTCTATGGCCAAGATAACAATGACATGCTGTATGGCAACGGCGGTGGAGACAGGTTGTATGGTGAGGCAGGCAATGACACCCTGAACGGGGGCAACGGCGGCGACCGGCTTTGGGGCGGCGAGGGTAACGACACCCTAAGTGGAGGCAACGGTCGCGACCGACTCTACGGCGACGCGGGTGACGACATCCTGACCGGCGGCGCTGACCGCGATATGTTTATATTCAAAGACGGTGATGGCAACGACGCCATCACCGATTTCGTCCTTGGCGAAGACCTGATCCGGTTTGAGCATACGGCGCTAAACTTCGACGCGCTGGACATTTCCTATGCGGCTGGCAACGCCTTGATCGACTACGGCACAGGCACGATAGTGCTTGAAGGCATATCCGGCGGACTGACCTCCAACGATTTTTCATTCATCGACGTCGTCTAGTGCTTATCCAAACCTGCGAGCCTCAATAACCCCCCCGAGTATCACGCGGGCAACCTCTACACTTGCGGCAAAATGTATCGGTAAAATCGCTGTTTCTCAGCCTAACCAACCTTGAGAGGAATCAGCCAAAGTTGTATACTTAGGGCGCGGACTTCAATTAGAGGAGTTAGCTATGACAACCTATACATTACAAGGCATTTCCCTTGATTATGGTGTTAATTCAGGAACAAATATTCTCGAGCCAACCACATTGGGCAGCGCCACGCTGACTGTTGTCGGGACGCATGATTTTGTACCCGCCTATTTCTACCGATGGGAAGCGGGCACGGATGTGTATCTCGGTGCAAACGCTGGGGAACTATACCAGGATACCTTTGGCGGGCCTGTTCCAGCGGGTCGGGTACCTTTCTTTCGGATAGAAAATCTGTCCTGGACTGATAGCGGTGGCGTCGCACGGGTTTCGACCGTACTAACGATCCAGTACGAGGAACATTGGCAACTGTACCAAAACAACTACTTTGTATTGGATGGCGACGCTCTGCCCACCTTAAGCACGGCGGCCGAGTTTGACGCCTTTCTCACCAGCACAACCTCTGCACGGGTCACATCAGGGCCCTACGCCCCGAACACAGCGTTTGATCTGATAAATGTGGCTGGCATTTCTGTCACTGAGGATGACATCGTCTATGGCACGGCTGGGGGCGACATCTTTAGCACCGGGTCTGGCGATGATACGATTTATGGCCTGGCTGGCGAAGAAGACATTGAGGCTGGCACAGGGAATGACCGTGTCTATGGGGGCACAGAAAGTGATGTTATTGATGGCGGCGCGGGTGATGATCGGCTTTGCGGCGGTGATAGCATCGACTGGCTATATGGCGGGGCGGGCAGCGATCGCCTTAGGGGTGGTGGTGGCGATGATCGAATCCACGCCCTAGGCACAGGTACCCATCAAGCTGGGGATTCAGACCGGCTCCATGGTGGTGCTGGCCGCGACTTTCTCTATGGAGGAGATGGCGACGATTTCCTGTATGGCGGCAGCGATGATGATACCCTCTATGCCAGAAACGGTGATGACCGGTTGCGTGGCGACGGGGGCAGCGACAGACTCTATGGTGGCGATGGCGATGACCGGCTTCATGGTGGTGATGGCGTCGACCAACTCTATGGTCAGAATGATAATGACATCCTGCATGGGAATGGCGGCGGCGACCGGCTCTATGGCGAGGCTGGTAATGACACCCTGAACGGGGGCAACGGTGGCGACCGACTGTGGGGTGGTGATGGCACCGACACGTTGGTCGGTGGCGCTGGCCGTGATCGGCTGTACGGCGACGCGGGGGATGACACCCTGACGGGTGGCAGTGACGCCGACATGTTCTTGTTCAGCTCTGGCGATGGCGCCGACACCATCACCGACTTCGTTGTAGGCGAAGACCTTATCCGGCTCGAATACACCGGGCAAAGTTATGAGACGCTGGGCATTACCTATGCAGGCGGCAACGCAACCGTCGATTATGGGTCTGGCACGGTTTTACTAGAGGGTGTCGATGGTGGCCTATCCGCCAGTAATTTCTCCTTCATCGACTTCGCCTAGGGGTTAGTTCGAAAAGGCCAATCTATCTGGCCCTCTAAATGCCCCGTTACCTACGGGGCATTTTCTCGTTCTACGCTGATCAGCGGTGTACAGCACATTTTGCACATCTGACACTTGGAAAATACGGCAAAATGTATCAATGAAATCGCGGTGTTTCACCTCTACTGACCTTGAGAGGAATCAGCCAAAGTTGTATACTTAGGGCGCGGACTTCGATTAGAGGAGTTAGCTATGACAACCTATACATTACAAGGCATTTCCCTTGATTACGGTGTCCAACCGACAACCGTTTTAGGGACAGCCACACTGACTGTTGTTGCGTCAGATGACTACGATTTGTCCTATATTTACGAGTTCCCCGTACATACCGACGTGGCGATCAGTGACAGCACGGGCACGCTGTTCCAAGAGACCTTCGGTGGCCCACCTCCAGCAAACCGGATTCCGTTCTACCGGATTGAACAGATATCTTGGACCGATAGCGGCGGCGCAAACCGGACTGCCGTTGTGTTGACAATCCAATACGAGGAACACTGGGAACTGTACCAGAATAACTATTTCGTTTTGGATGGTGATGCCTTGCCCGTTTTGGCCACAGGGGCTGACTATGACACGTTCATCCTTGGCCTGACGATCACTCGGGTTACATCTGGGCCCTACGCCCCAGGTGCAGTGATAGACTTGTCGGACGTGCAGGGTATTGTGGTGGCGGAAAATGACATCATCACTGGGGCCTTGGGTGATGACATTATTGACGCCGGAACAGGCCACGATACAGTTTATGGCGAAGCTGGCGACGACCGTTTAACCGGCGGCGATGGGCTGGACCGGCTGTACGGCAGCAGCGGCAATGATCGGCTCTATGGCGACGCGGGCAACGATCGCCTGATTGCCGGATCCGGTAATGATTTGGTGTTTGGCGGCGCCGACAATGACCGCATCTATGGCGGCAGAGGTATCGACGTTTTGCGGGGCGCCACAGGTGACGACCGCATCTATGGCGGCGACGACAACGACCGGCTATATGGCGGCACTGGCCAAGACTTTCTCTATGGTGAAGACGGCGATGACAAAATCTATGGCGAAAGCGGTGGCGATAAAATCCGCGGCGGGCTGGGTGATGATCGTATTTTTGGCGACGATGGCAACGACAAAATTTACGGCGACGAAGGCCAAGACCGTATCTGGGGTGGAGACGGCAACGACAAGCTGTATGGCAATGCCGGAAATGATATCATCGACGCCGGCAAGGGACATGACCTTGTAAAGGGTGGAGCCGGCAATGACATCATGCAAGGCGGAACCGGACGCGATACCTTTGTGTTCAACAACAATGTTGGTGACGATACGATCACCGACTTTAAGTCCACCATCGACATCATCCAACTGGTCGGCACTGGATTAGCTTTTGATGACCTGATGATTTCCTACACCGCAGGTGATGCGCTGATTGAATTCGGTACTGGGTCAATCCTGGTGGAAAACATCGCCCACGGACAGCTGGTCGCGGCTGACTTTGATTTTATCTAGGGCAAAACCCAACTCAGAGCGCCCCACCAATGGTGGGGCGTTTGCATCAAACGCAGAAACACTCCAGCGCGCGCCATGAGCCACAGCAGTTTCCGTCACCACAAATTTTAGTGGCGACGAGAATCAGCAGGGCCTATACATCCCCATAGCCCAGAGCAAACGCTCAACGCCAATAAGGGATGTACAATGACAAACGAAACCCGCAACCAGAAAACCCCTGTGTTGTTCACAATGGGCAAGGTCGCTTCTAGCTCACTGACCATGGCGTTTCGCAATGCTGACATTCCCAGCCATCACATCCACAATCTAAACCCGCAAACCCTGCAAAAAATTGCTGAACCTGACACCAAAGCAGGGCATGCGCCGGTCAAACATGTCAGCCAATCCCTAAGCCACCGCAGAGAATACATTGACCATCCAGAGCGGTTTTTATTCATATCTCTCGTCCGCGATCCCGTGGCCCGAAACATCAGCGCCTTCTTTCAAAACCTGCATCTTGCTGAAAAAGAGACCGGCGTTGAAAACGATATTGAAGTGCTGTTCGAGCGCTTTCTGAAAACCTATCCGCACAGGCTGCCACTGCGTTGGTTTGATCACCAATTCCAAAAATACCTGAATGTTGATATCTACAAACACGCGTTCAACAAGACCAAAAAATTCCGCTACCTGCCTCAGAAAAACACACTGTTGATGCGCATTGATTGCCCGCGCGCAGACAAAGAACAATTGTTGTCCGACATTTTCAACACCCCGATTGCCGTCCCCGACGCGAATGTCGGCGATCAAAAAGACTATAGCGAACGCTACATCGCCTTCAAAAATCACGCACGTTTTGAGGATGCTTTCCTAGCGCGAATTTACAACTCACCCTTTTGCCGTCACTTCTGGACCAATCAGGAACGCCGCGAGATGCGCAAGCGTTGGTCAATCTGAACCGCAAGTCCAGCCTCAGAAAACCAACAACATATCCTCAAGCCCAGTCAGACTCCCAACGCCAGCAAGCGTCACGCTATTGCCAGTATCAAATTCGAAAACGACGTTTCCATTTTGCACGGTTGCGAAATCCATGATCTCAGCATTTGATAGTGCAGTGCCACCCCACAGAGCATCATCGAAGCTCAGGAAATCAGAGCCCACTTTATAATCCGTAACCGTATCGTGGCCACCATTCGAGACAAACTCAAACGTATCCACACCACTGCCACCAGTCAGAATGTCATTGCCAGCGCCGCCGCGCAACCAATCACGCCCAACGTCACCATTCAACTGATCATTGCCTTGGTCACCGAACAACCGGTCAGACCCGTTGCCGCCAAACAGCGTGTCGTCACCGCCGTCGCCATAGACCATATCATCATCGTTGCCGCCGAACAGTTGGTCGTCTCCCGATCCGCCATTTAGAATATCATTGCCGTTGCTGCCCAACAGCCTGTCGGCCCCACTGCCGCCGCGCAAATCATCATCGCCATTGTCGCCATACAGCCGATCATCTCCGGCGCCGCCAAACAGCTCGTCATCACCGTTTTCACCGTACAACCGATCATTGCCTTCATCACCAAACAACCTGTCCGCACCAAGACCGCCTTCCAGCCTGTCATTGCCGCCCTGACCGAACAGTACATCATTGTCCTGTCCACCATACATCTGATCATTTCCAGAACCGCCGTACATCTTGTCCATACCCGCACCGCCGTACATTGCATCATGGCCCTGATCGCCGTTCAATATATCGGCACCGTCACCACCCCGCAGAATGTCATTGTGTAAACCGCCGTTCAGTTCATCATCACCGCTGTCCCCAAACAGACGGTCAATACCGTCCCCGCCAAACAACACATCGGCACCGGCCTCACCATAGAGCCAGTCAGCTCCTTCGCCACCATGCAGCTCATCACCTTGGGTGCCGCCGCGTAGCGTGTCATCGCCACCATCCCCCATAAGGATGTCACTGCCTTGACCGCCATATAATTTGTCATGACCAGAGCCTCCGTATAGCGTGTCATCTCGGTTGCCGCCGTTCAACACATCGTGGCCGCCGTCGCCCCACAACTTGTCAGCCCCGTTACCACCATTGATCTCGTCATTGCCTTGGCCACCGTGCAATTGATCATCATTGTCATCACCAAACAATTGATCATTGCCGTCATCGCCATACAATCTGTCTGCGCCCAAACCGCCACGCATCACGTCATTGCCGTTTTCGCCAAACAACACATCATTATCCAAACCACCGTTCAACTGATCATGCCCACTGCCGCCAAACAGCCGATCATTGCCATCGCCACCAAATAGCAAGTCATGACCCGCATCGCCTCTGACCGTGTCGGCACCGTCTCCGCCGCTTAGGCGGTCATTCCCCATTTCGCCGTGCAAGGCGTCATCACCTGTGCCGCCATACAGCATATCATTGCCGTCTTCGCCAAACAGGCTGTCATTGCCATCTTCACCAAACAAACTGTCATCACCCGTGCCGCCAAACAGACTGTCGCCACCGGTGCCACCACGCATATTGTCATTCCCGCCTTCGCCAAACAGCGTGTCTATGCCATCATCGCCACGCAGGTTGTCGTTGCCAGCTCCACCATAAAGCGTGTCATTATCATTGCCGCCGACCAGCCAGTCATGACCATTGTTGCCCCGCAGCGTATCGTCACCCACGCCGCCATATAGCGCATCTTTACCGTCGCCCCCGCGCAATTGATCATTGCCGCGGTCCCCAAAAAGCCGGTCGTCGCCGTCATCACCAAACAGCTTGTCTATACCTCTTCCGCCGTGCAACTCATCTTCACCCGCATCGCCATACAGAATATCATCACCCAGATCACCGCTCATCCAGTCATTGCCGCCGCTGCCGAACATCACATCATTCCCGTCCGCCCCAAACATGGTGTCGCGCCCCGCTGTGCCGAACAAATCGTCATCCCCAGCCCCCCCAACGATGTCTTGCTCAACAACCAACATCGGACGATCCGGTCCTGAAAAACCGGCCCCGAAAATATCAGCCAACGTCAACCCACCACCGGCTTGATTGTAGACCTCGATCACCTCACTCCGATAGGTGATCCGCGCCCCGTACGACGTGATCTCAAACCCCAACTGGGCGAGAGAATACAACATCTGAAATGAGGAAATATCCAGCGTGTCAGTTCCGGCCTGGAAATCCATTATTCTGTCCAGCCCATTGTCCGCCATTAAAACAAAAATATCGGCCCCTGTGCCACCATATAGCCGATCTTCGCCCGCACCATCCATCAGGATGTCGTCACCACCATTGCCACGCAGAGTGTCGTCGCCGTTGCCGCCTTCCAATAGATCGTCGAAATTGCCGCCGTGGTGGACGTCATCGGCTTGTGTGCCCAGCAA
>Ga0209633_10001915_pt1 | contig 20718 bp, 19 predicted proteins | sample Cruoilmetagenom1_FD_187290 | JGI IMG/M metagenome (GOLD analysis project Ga0209633, IMG submission 187290) | Oil polluted marine microbial communities from Coal Oil Point, Santa Barbara, California, USA - Sample 1 (SPAdes) (version 2) | ecosystem: Environmental > Aquatic > Marine > Oil seeps ... | reverse complement strand
ATAATGAACCGTGCCCTGTAAAACCGGACTCACTTATATCTGTTGCATCAACTGTTGTGCTTCCTGCTGTTGTGGTGGCGTACCTTCATCCAGTACTTCATCCAGAATACTCTTGGCGCCATCCGGGTCACCCATGTCGATGTAGGCCTTGGCCAGATCCAGTTTGGTACCGACTTCATCCATTGCTGAAGGTATATCCAGATCGGCGATATCGGTGGCATCAACTTCTGCTTCCATGCTGGGCATCTCCATTTCATTGAAAGTGGGTTGGGACATTTCCATAGTCAGACCATCATCTTTCTGCTCTGCTACGGCCGTATCGACATCCATATCAAGCGTCAGTCCCATACTACTTTCGCCATTGCCATCCAGTTGCAAATCCAGTGCAGAGACATCCTTCTCAATCTCACCCATATCAAAATCAAGTTCACTATCGAGATCAACCTTGGCCGTTTCATCATCAGGCAAACCGACATCCAGTGCGACCTCTGTCTGGGCGGTATCTTCCGCCGACATGTCCAGTTCCAGATCCGCTGTATTGACTTCCGCAATTTCATCCGTCGGGATATTAAAATCCAGTCCATCGGTTTCTTCAGCAGCGGTATCAAGATCAAAATCGAGCAAGGTACCTGGCTCATTATCCGAGGCAAAATCCAGGTCCAGACCAAGATCATCGATAGCAGGTTCATCTGCCGCTTTACTGTCCTCGAAACCCAGATCCAGAATGTCTTCCGAATTGGCTTCCGGTTGATTGCGGATACGAGTGACGTCAGCCGAGACCTCACTGAACAGCGGATTATCAGCTGCCAGGATAGTCCCCATGGCCACGACCTTTTGCCACAATGGGTGTGAAGCATCATTACCCAGATTTGCGTATAGCTCTTCTGCGGCTGATTCGAAGGCGGTCTTGTTTTTGGTTGTGTTGTACAGCTCAAGCAATTTGATGCGCAGTTCCTGGCGATCCGGGTCTTTCTTGATGGCTTCCAGAATACGTTCTTCAGCTGCCTCATAGCGACCATAGGCCATAAATACATCGGCCTCTGTGAGCGGATCCACGTCACCATCATCCCCTTGCAGGGCACTGGCGCCGCTAATGGCAAAATCACTCAGGAAGGAGGATTCACCCGACAGGTTGGTTTCCAGGGAGGCCTCTTCCGAGGCCATGATTTCATGGGAAGGAATACCTGACAGGATGCTCTCCTGGAAGTTGGCCGCCTGACGCCGACGTTGTACCAGTAACAACATCAGGAGTAACAACACCACAATCACGCCACCGCCGATGGCCAGGATCAACGGGCTGACCGGCAAGGATGAGATGATGCCAGACAAGGTTTGCTTGATACCATCAAGCACACCAAAGGTCTTATCCATCATGCCTGGCCCCGTATCCGGAGTAGCTTCATCAACAACCGGTGCGGTCTCGGTCACAGCCTGATCGGCCGGCGTTTCCTGCTGTGACTGGGCGAGCAGTTCAGCTTCGCTCATGACAGCACTATCGGAAGCTGTTGATTCAGGTGTTGCAGTCACTTCAGGTATTTCTGAATGAGACGTAAGCACTTCCGCCTGTTCCGCCTCGATGTTCTTTTTGTTCAGGTCACTGAGTTGTTTCTGTAAGGTAGCCAGTTCATCATCCTGAACCGTTACCGAACGTTGCAGATCCTGCAACTGACTTTCGAGGTCACGCAGTTTTTCATTCAGGATAATATTCTTGTTACCTTCTGCCTCGGCTTCGGACAGGGCCTGACGAATCTCTTCTCTTAGAATGACAACTTCGTTATTAACGGTTGCTTGCTGATCACCGGTTGAACCGGCGGTCTGGTTGTCGCCCTCAGGGGCCGCCAGCACCAGTTCACCACTGGTTTCAGCCAGGGTTTCTTCGGGCAGGACCTCTGTTAAAGAACTTCCAACATCACCGGCCATTTCGGCCTGCATCGGTATACTGCTGCTGGCGGCAAGCTGTTGACGATAATCTTCCCAGTCCTGGGTCTGGGCAATGTATTCCTGGGCCGCCTGACTCTTGCTCATCGCCGTTAACAGTGATGGATCTTCAATACGCAACACCTTGCCGACCTTGAGACGATGCACATTGCCTTCGGTAAAGGCTTCGGGACTACTCTGCAGCAAGGCCATCATGACCTGATATATAGAGACAGATTCATCAGCGCGCATGGACTCGGCAATATTCCAGAGATTGTCATTCCGTTTGGTTGTCACCGAATCGACTGGTTCTTTAGCCGTTTCTTCTGCCAACTCAGTCAGCTCTCCACTGGCAGCATGTTCTTCGGCCAATGACGCTTGTTCAGCCTGAAGCAGTTCTTCCTGGAAGAGTTCCTCTGCAACCAATGGTTCTTCAGCAAGGGGAGTTTGCTCAAACGCAGGTTCAGCCTGTACTTCGACAGCAGCCAGCTCAGCTTCTTCTGCCTGGCGAAGGCGCTTGTCAAGCTTGACGGGAATGCGAGGGAATTTCTCACCGGCAAAGGGATCGGCGTAAGCTTCATCGACACTTTCTTCCGCTTCGGCAATCGAAACCTCATCGCTAACCCCCGGTTCGTCAGCCAGTTGTAATTCTTCTTCTGGTATCGAGTCCACCAGGGGTACGGGTTCATCCTCCACATCGGCAGCTGCGATGCTTTCTGCCACGACAGGTTCATCGGCAACGGCAGGTTCGGGTTCGACCCTGGCCTCTTCAAAAACTGCGGGCTCAGGTTCAACAAAGGGTGTATCGGTTTCCTGTTGTTCCTGTTCCGCAATAACAGCGGGCGATTCGGTTTGCGGCGTCTCGACAATAGTCGGTTGTTGCTGCATACGATCCGGTGGATCCAGCAGGACAGTATATTCACGCAGCATGCGGCCATTTTTCCAGTTCATTTCCAGCAGGAAATCAAGGAAGGGCTCACGCACAGATTGCTTGGTGGTGATGTGCAGATAGGCACGGCCGTTAGAACGACGCTTGATGGCAAATTTCATTTGGCCAAGATGCCCGGGCCGTTCAATGCCGGCACGCAGGAAGGCCTCACGTGAGGCCAGTTTGATTTTTAAACCTTTAAGATCAGCGGTCGTGGCAGACAGTAATTCAATCTCGGCATCGAGGGACTCATTCAAGGCAGATTTGATGCGGATATTGCCAAAACCCAGCGCATTGGCTGACATGGGTAAAATGACCAAACAGGCAGACAGTAGCGTTATCACCAACTGACGCATCATCACCCGAATACTTGTCCGCATTTCCATCTTCCCTTCCGCCAGGCGGAAATTACTTACCAATCAATATTTTATACTACTAAAGCTCGAAAGACCATTACAAGTCTTTTGTAAGCCTAGTTTAGAGATAGTCTTTTACCAAAATTTCAGCAATTTGAACACTATTTAATGCCGCTCCACTTTGTAAATTATCGGCGACGCTCCAAAGGCTCAATTCATCTACACCTTCTGACAATCCTTCTCGAATACGGCCAATTACGACCTCTCGCTTACCCGAAGCATCCGTCACGGGCGTTGGCCTGCCTTTCATTGTATTTTTTATGACCAACAGGCCAGACGCATTGTCTAATAATTCAGCGGCTTTGTCTGCCCCCAGAGGTTCTGTTGTCCGGACAGTGACCGCTTCACTGTGTCCGAAGAAAACCGGCACACTGATGGCCGTCGCCAGAATGGATATCTTATCATTACTAAGGACTTTTTGTGTCCCTTTGATGAGATCTAATTCGTCCGTCGTATAGCCCTCTTCGACGGTGAAGCCGCTCTCAGGAATAAGATTGAAGGCAATCTGGTTAGAAAAGGTCTTTTTCTCGATATCCTGAAAAGCCAGCAGTTGAGCCGTCTGTCGGCCCAGTTCTTCCTGGCCGACCTTGCCCATCTCCGAGACAGACAGCAGGACGGTGACGTTGATACTCTCAATACCTACGGCGTCGTAAATGGGCTTGAGGCTCTTTACCAACTGGGATGTGGCGCTGGAAGGTATGGCGATAATCATGCGCTCACGATAATCGGCAATGGCATCATTGTTGATACCGGGAATAACCAACGGGACATCTACTTCATAACGAAAGCAGACGCTGGTATCGATAGCGATACAACCGGACTCACTCGCCTTGGGTACATACTCTGCGGCAACCGTCGCATCGGTGAGAAAGATCGCCAGCTGGACCTGCTCGAAATCAAACTCAGCAAGTTCATGGATCACCAGTGGATCGTCTTTATATTCCACGTGTGAACCGGACTGCTCGACCCTATCGACGGCAAAGAGCTTGCCCAGCGGAAACTTTCTTTCCGCCAACAGCAACAACACCGCCTCCCCGGCCAGGGAGGCGGCCCCAACAACCGCAATATCAATAATTTTATTCATAGAGAAACACTATAACCGCAAAGGACGCAAAGATTCGCCGAGTAACTGTTTTATTTTACCCGGTGTCCCTTCATACCGCCGTCGTTATTTTTTATGACTCCAGCAGGATACGCAGCATACGGCGCAAGGGTTCAGCCGCGCCCCAAAGTAACTGATCACCGACGGTAAAGGCCGACAGATATTCAGGACCCATGCTGAGTTTGCGTAATCGACCAACCGGCACCGTCAGGGTACCGGTTACGGCGGCCGGTGTCAGGTCAGTCATAGTCACTTGCCGATCATTGGGGACCACCTTGACCCAGTCATTATGGGCCGCCAACATGTCGTTGATCTCATTCAGAGGCACATCCTGCTTCAGCTTGATGGTCAAGGCCTGGGAGTGACAACGCATGGCGCCGATACGCACACACAGGCCATCGATCGGTACCGGGTTATTGCTGCGGCCGAGGATCTTGTTGGTTTCCACCTGTGCCTTCCATTCCTCCTTGCTTTGACCGGAATCCAGTTGAACATCCAGCCAGGGGATCAAACTGGCTGCCAGTGGTACAGGCCAGTGTTCCGTCGGATAGGCATCGCTGCGAATAAAATCCGTGACTCTTTTATCAATATCCAGAATAGCGGTAGCGGGATCGTCGTTCAGTTCTTTCACTGAGTCGTTAATCGCGCCCATTTGTTTGATCAACTCGCGCATGTTCTGCGCACCGGCGCCGGAGGCCGCCTGATAGGTCATGGGTGTGATCCATTCGATCAGGTCCTTTTCAAACAAGCCACCAATAGCCATCAACATCAGGCTCACGGTACAGTTACCGCCGACATAGGTCTTAATGCCACTACTCAAACCATTTTTGATCACGTCTTTGTTTACCGGGTCCAGGACGATAATACTGTCATCGACCATACGCAGGCTGGAGGCCGCATCGATCCAGTAACCATCCCAACCGGCATCACGTAGGGGTTTGTAAACCTGCTTGGTGTAATCGCCCCCCTGACAGGTGATGATGATATCCATGGCCTTCAATTCATTGACATTGGTCGCATCTTTTAACGGCGGAACATCCTTGCCCACATCGGGACCGGCCTTGCCTGCCTGTGAGGTGGTAAAAAAGATCGGCTCGATAGCGGCAAAATCATTTTCATCACGCATGCGTTGCATGAGCACTGAGCCCACCATGCCGCGCCAACCCACGAAACCTACTCTTTTCATTTTATTACCTCGTATCTAAATCATTTGAATATTTAATGTCTATCAGCGCTTCACGGCCAAGGTTCGAGTAGCGAGTTGTAAGTCTCGAGGTATAAACCCCTTGCCACTCGTAACTCGTTGCTCGTTACTCGTTATTGAAGCGCAGCGACCACGGCATCACCCATTTCTGTTGTGCTGACTTTTTTCATACCGTCGGAATAAATATCCGCTGTACGCAGCCCCTGATCCAGTACCTTATCCACGGCATTTTCAATCCGACCCGCCATGGCCGCTTCATCCAGAGAATAACGCAGCATCATGGCAACCGACAAAATCGTGGCTAATGGATTCGCCACATTCTGCCCGGCGATATCCGGTGCCGAACCGTGAATCGGTTCATACATGCCCTGGCCCTTTTCATTTAATGAAGCCGATGGCAACATGCCAATGGAACCGGTCAGCATGGCGGCGCAGTCTGACAGGATGTCGCCGAACATATTGGTGGTGACTATAACGTCAAACTGTTTTGGTGCACGCACCAGTTGCATGGCAGCGTTATCGACATACATGTGGCTGAGTTCGATATCGCCGTTATCCTTGTGCAGGTCAACCACGACTTCACGCCAGAGTTCGGTACATTCCAGGACATTAGCCTTGTCCACTGAACATACCTTTTTGCCACGCTTGCGGGCGATGTCAAAGGCCACTTCGGTAATGCGTTTGATTTCCGATTCGTTATACACCAGGGTGTTATACCCTTCGCGTTCACCGTTATCCAAGGTACGCACCCCACGCGGTTGACCGAAGTAAATCCCTCCGGTCAGCTCCCGTACGATCATGATATCCAGGCCAGAAACCACTTCAGGTTTCAACGTCGAGGCATCGGCCAGTTGCGGATAGAGAATGGCCGGTCGCAGATTGGCAAACAGGCCCAGCTCCTTGCGCAGACCGAGCAGACCTTTTTCCGGTCGTACCGCAATATCCAGCGCTTCCCATTTATAACCGCCGACCGCGCCCAACAAAATAGCATCGGATTCCCTGGCCAGTTTCAAAGTATCTTCGGGTAAAGGTGTACCCGTGGCATCATAAGCGGTGCCACCGACCAGTCCCTCTTCCAGTTCAACATCCAGACCATCGGCCTGCAGGGCCTTGATTACTTTCACGGCCTCGGCCACGATCTCCTGACCGATACCGTCGCCCGGGAGAACTAAAATACGCTTTGTCATCTCTCAAAATTCCTACATTTAAATTAATCTGTCTTGATCCCTAGCAAGTAACGAGATGCGAGTAATAAGTAACGAGGAATAATTGATAACCCTAGTTACTCGATCCTCGCTACTCGTCACTGAAATAGCCAGGGTGCCTGTTGCTTGCGTTTTTCTTCGTAGGCCTTGATATCATCAACATGCTGCAAGGTCAGGCCAATATCGTCGAGACCGTTTAATAAACGGTGTTTACGGAATTCATCAATTTCAAATTCAATGACATCGCCATCGGGTTTGATGATGGTCTGGTTTTCAAGATTGACATCAAGTTGATAGCCTTCGTTGACTTCGACATCTTTAAATAACTGTTCCATTACACCGGCATCCAGCTTGATGAGTAAGATACCGTTCTTGAAACTATTATTGTAAAAGATATCGGCGAAACTGGGCGCGATGATCACACGGAAACCGTAATCCAGCAAGGCCCACGGCGCATGTTCACGGGATGAACCGCAACCGAAGTTTTCGCGGCCGAGCAAAATCTGTGCGCCCTTATAACGCTGCTGGTTCAGGATAAAGTCCGGATTGATCTTCCGCTTGCTGTTATCCATACCCGGCTCACCGTGATCCAGGTAACGCCATTCATCGAACAGGTTCGGCCCAAAGCCACTCCGTTTGATCGATTTCAAAAACTGTTTCGGAATAATGGCATCGGTATCGACATTGGGTCGATCCATGGGTGCCACGATTGCTTTTATCTGTATAAACTTATCCATTTTTAATACCTGTTTTTCACCGCCAAGTCTCCAAGACACCAAGGGATTTACATAATAAATCTTGGTGCCTTGGCGTCTTGGTGGTTAATTCATTTCTCTAACATCCACAAAGTGACCTGCTACTGCCGCCGCCGCGGCCATGGCCGGACTCACCAAATGCGTGCGGCCGCCCTGCCCCTGCCGACCTTCGAAGTTACGGTTCGAGGTCGAAGCACAACGCTCACCCGCTTCGAGGCGATCGGCGTTCATGGCCAGACACATGGAACAACCCGGTTCACGCCATTCAAATCCGGCGTCAATGAATACCTTGTCCAGACCTTCCCGTTCGGCCTGTTGTTTCACCAAGCCGGAACCAGGAACTACCATGGCGAGTTTGACGTTGCTTGCGACCTTATGGCCTTTCGCCACGGCGGCAGCGGCACGAATATCTTCAATGCGCGAGTTGGTACAGGAACCGATGAATACCTTGTCAATTTTGATCTCATTGATCGGCGTATTGGCTGCCAGTCCCATATAGGCCAGGGCCTTTTGCATACCATCACTTTTCACCGCATCACTTTCATTGGCCGGGTCCGGTACTTTTGCACCAATCGGCACCACCATCTCGGGCGAGGTCCCCCAGGTCACTTGTGGTTGGATCGATGCCGCCTCCAGGCGAACGACGGTATTAAATTCAGCGCCTGCATCAGTATGTAAATCCTGCCAGGCTGCCACGGCCATATCCCACTGCTCAGCCTTGGGTGCATAAGGCCGACCTTTGACATACTCGATGGTTTTGTCATCCACCCCTACCATACCGGCACGGGCGCCGGCCTCAATGGCCATATTACAAACGGTCATGCGGCCTTCGACAGAAAGATCATGAATCGCCTCACCACCGAACTCGATGGCATAACCGGTTCCCCCAGCGGTGCCGATCTTGCCAATAATCGCCAGCACGATATCCTTTGCCGTCACGCCGGTGCCGACCTTGCCATCAACACTCACCAACATGGTCTTAGATTTCTTTTGCACAAGGCACTGTGTGGCCAACACATGCTCTACTTCCGAAGTGCCTATACCATGGGCCAGGGCACCGAAGGCGCCGTGGGTGGAGGTATGTGAGTCACCACACACCACCGTCATGCCCGGCAAGGTCGCACCCTGCTCCGGGCCGATGACATGCACAATACCCTGACGGATATCGTCCATTTTAAATTCGGTAATGCCAAACTCGCTGCAATTGTTGTCCAGCGTCTCTACCTGGATACGGGAAACCGGGTCTTCAATACCCTGGCTGCGATCCGTAGTCGGCACGTTATGATCCGGCACAGCCAGATTGGCGTCTACCCGCCACGGCGTACGCCCGGCCATGCGCAAACCTTCAAAGGCCTGCGGCGACGTCACCTCATGCACAAGTTGCCTGTCTATATATAAGAGCGCCGTGCCGTCGCCATTATCGCGCACCACATGGGCATCCCATAATTTGTCGTATAAGGTCTTGCCAGCCATTACCGTTCCTTTTCTCTCGTTAAACCTTTACTGCCTCAACTTCGAGGCGAATCATGCTTATATGCGTCCTGCCAAACGAATCGACAGGATATTGTTCGAGATAATTACCCACCAGTTCATCGATGAATGACTCACGTTGTTCCTGCGCTAGCCGGTTGGTATAGGGCAACCAGGTGGTGCGTATCCAGCCCTTGAGCTCGGCCACGCTGTCGTGCACCATATCCTTGGGAACCAGTTCGATCCTTTTTGCCTGCAAACCGGCTTCGGGCAGCCATTGCATATAGTCTTCGATGCCATAAAAGGCATAGGGAAAGACAAAGTCCTCGAAACAGGCCCGCCAGTGATCACGCCGGATCACGTCATCGACAATGGGCAGGAATTCGGTTGCATTCCCCTTGCCACCCATGGATAACACCGTGCGTCCCCCCGTTCTCAAGGCCTGAGTAATACCGGCCAAGACCGCTCGATGATCCCTGACCCAATGCAATACCGCATTGGAAAAGACCAGATCAAATTCTGCCCTGAACGCCAGATTGCTTGCATCCATTTGCCTGAATGCCAGATTGGATTCAGTCGTGTTTTGGCTGTTCGCCAGTTGCACCATCTGATTGGAGCTATCAACACCGATCACCCGACCGCTTACCATTTGGGTCATCTCTGCCGTGATCTTACCATCACCACAACCGATATCGAGAATGTCCTCACTACCGCTTAATGCCAGAGACTTGAGCAGGGACTGCGCCCAGGCATACTGCGCCGATGAATTTTGTGCATAATCGACGGCATTCCACTTCATTTGTGCTGGGGTCATTATTCACCTCCCGTTCGATGTGCAGATAATAGGCCCACAAATTGCATTACACAAATTCATTATTTTCATATATTCTATAACTTATAGTTATGTTGCTTTTTTCACTACCAAGGTGCCAAGTGCTTACCTTGACTAACAAAGCTGATGATCTGAAATGGAAATAAACAACTTACAAACCTTTGTCGCGGTGGCCGAGACCGGCTCGTTCTCCCAAGCCTCGGAGCAATTGTTTTTGACCCAACCAGCGATCAGCAAGCGCATTGCCGCCCTGGAAGAGGAACTCGGCACCAGCCTGTTCGATCGCATCGGGCGCAAGATCAGTCTGACCGAGGCCGGTCAGGCGCTGCTACCCCGAGCGCGCAGTATTTTGCTGGAGGTTGAAGACAGCCGTCGCGCCATTTCCAATCTGTCCGGTCACATCGGCGGCAAACTGAGCATCGGCACCAGCCATCACATCGGTCTGCACCGCCTGCCTCCGGTATTACGTCAGTTCAGCAAAACCTGTCCGGAAGTGGAGCTGGACATCCATTTTATGGATTCGGAAGAGGCCTGTCGTGCCGTCGAACATGGTGATCTGGAACTGGGCATCGTAACCTTGCCACTGACCCCTTCGGCCTTATTACTCACCCGGGAGATCTGGCCCGATCCCTTGTCAATCGTTGTCGGTAAATCCCACCCATTGACGAAACAAAAACAGGTCACACTGGAAACATTAAGCAAACACACGGCCATCCTGCCTGCCACCGGAACTTACACTCGTGAAGTCCTGGAACGGGCGATTAAACACACCAACAGCAAACTTAAAGTTGGCCTGGCCACCAACTATCTGGAAACCATCAAAATGATGGTCAGCGTCGGACTGGGTTGGAGTGTCTTGCCAGACAGTATGCTAAACAGGGAAATAAAAAGTTTATCCGTTAAAAATATCCATCTGCACCGCACCCTGGGTGTAGTCTGGCATGCCAAGCGCACCTTGACCAATGCAGCAAACGCCATGATGAATGTCGTCGTACAAGTCAAATCAAGTCAGAACTGATATTTTGAAGACAAACCGGTCAAGCAACTTTTTCTTGCCTTAATCTCAATCTCTCTTTCAGATGATCGTGTTGCGTGGTGTATTCTTTGCTATTATTTGTGGTTACTTAGAATAATAGAACTAAAGCTTGATATATTCTAAGCTCAGAACAATAATCATGCCGTCACAAATCAGACCCAGGCAGGCATAATGCATGTGGAGTTGTTCCCCAGAGTGAAAACAAACGATCTTTACACCTATATCCACAAACAAATCCCAGTGCTGATAGGCTTGTCCCTATTCCCGGGTTTGGGTTATATATTATTAGGCTGGATCAACGGTATTTATATCTCCTCACTTTATTGGTATCTGGCTGTTGTATTAATATCGATACGGGGATACAGCTTATATAAAATTTTTGATTTGGAGACAATGAGTGAGGCTCAGTTAGAACATTGGTATAAAAATACCTCTATTTTCTTTTATTTGTTCTTTTGTCTTTGGGCAGTAATATTCATCATTTATGCACCCGAATCTGAATCGGGAATGCACTATATTGCCATTTTCACTGAAATAGGTGCATCTACGGTTGCAGCAACCACTCTGTTTCCTGACAAAAAGCTCTACAAAACAACTATCCCGACCCTCATTTTCCCACTAGTTGTTTATTTTTCATTAGTTGGCACATTGTATGGTTATGTGCTGACTGTATTTGCTGCGATTTTTGGCTGGGTTTTGATCTATGCCGCAACAACCAGTAACGAATTTTTTTCAAAAACTGTTTTTCATTCTACACACGATTTTCTAACCGGATTATTTAATCGCCAATATTTTATTGAATTCCTGCAAAAGAAGATGAATACACTAAAAGAAAATGGCATGTACTCACATCTATTACTGATAGATCTTGATCATTTCAAAACAGTAAATGATTCATTAGGTCATGACATAGGAGATCAATTACTTAAAGAGGTTGTGCGCAGAATAAAAAATACTGTAGAAAACAATACAATGGTATCCCGTTTGGGTGGTGATGAATTTATAATTACGGGAGATAATTACCGCAACAAGAAAGAGTGCAAAAATCAGGCGCTAAAATTATCACATGAGTTATTATCTGCATTAAAAGCCACCTATATCATTAATCAACATCACTTATATATTAGCGCAAGCATTGGTGTGAGCTTAATTGACCCCTCCGGGATCAATGCTGTTGATTTCATCAAGGAAGCGGATATAGCCATGTATGAGGTGAAAGATAAGGGGCGAGATGGTGTTTTCTTCTTTGATGAAACGATGTCCGACCGAGTTGAACATAATCTTAAGCTGGAACAACTTCTGCACTTTGCCATTAAGGAAAATCAAATTAATCTCGTATACCAGCCACAGGTAAATGATACAAATCAAATATCAGGTGTTGAAGTTCTCGCAAGATGGTCAAGCGATGTATTGGGAGATGTCTCGCCAACTGAGTTTATACCTATTGCAGAACAAACCGGATTAATTATTGAGCTCGGCAGACATATCATGGAGTCAGCATTTATCACGCTGAGTGAATGGAGTGAAAACGGGATTAATGTGACGCAAATGTCCATTAACATAAGTATGCGACAGTTTATGCATTATAACTTTGTTAATGATGTTACAGAATTATGCAACAAGCACCTTGACAACGAGGCCATCTCAAACCTGACTTTTGAGATTACTGAAAGCATTGTCGCTGAGGACATTAATAAGGTCATTTGCATTATTAACGACATCAAAAAGCTTGGCATCCGTTTTTCAATGGATGATTTTGGAACCGGTTATAGTTCGTTAAGTTATATCAGACAACTCCCCATTGATGAAATTAAAATAGACCGCTATTTTATAAAAGATTTATCGCAAGATAACGATGCTGAGGAAATGGTAAATACAATCCTACATATGGCCAGGATATTTAATCTTTCTGTAGTGGCTGAAGGGGTTGAAACAGAACAGCAGAAAACATTTCTACTTGACCATGGCTGCAAAATATTTCAAGGCTATCTATATTCAAAGCCTATATCTAAAAATGAATTTGAACAGTTTTATTCGGCCAAAAAATAAATGCCATGAAAGACATAAACCATAAACCAGCTGGCTATCTGGACACCTATCATTAAATCGTCCTTCTATTAAATGTTGTCCCGATATTTTAGTTGGACACCACTTATAAAATTACGCAAGATTTGATCTTTACACTCGCGGTAGTGTTTGTGACCTGGCTTACGGAAAAACGCACTTAACTCGTGTTTACTTATACTCACATCAACCAGTTCAAGAATCCCCAATATATCTTCGGCTTTCAGGTCTAATGCAATTTTTAATTTCCTGAAAATGATATTGTTAGTTAAGCGTTCCTCTGGCTTGGGTTGTGGTCCTTCTTTTTTACCGCGTCGATCGATAATTAAACCATTGAGGAAAATTGCCAGCTGAGTATCGCTACATTCCTGAAAGGCAGGATCATCATCTTTTTTTAACCAGGCACTAATCTGCTCGCGAGTCAAAGGGTTATCAGCCAGGCCAAATATGGCTATCATTTTCGAATCATCAAAATCGAAGGTATAACGGATACGGCGTAAGACATCGTTGTTTGTCACAAATATTCCCTGCTAGCGTTATTTGGAACGACGTTTGTTCCGTTCATTAAGACTTTGCAAGAATACCTTTAGTTCAACTTGCCCCCACTCTTGTGCGTCAGACTCAGTAGAAAACCCAGCCTGACTTTTCGATACGACCGTTTTCTTCGATGTAATCCGCCTTATGATTTCTGCAGTCCAACTGGTGTTGAGCTGTACTATCCGGTAATCGTATTTCTTGCCTTGTGCCATAGTACTTAATTTCCTACACGTTTATTAATATTTTGCTTTAGAGTGCTAGCGAGTTTGTAGGAAAACCCCAAAAACCTGCCAATTTTCAATTTTTCTAGACAACTGGATTTTCTCTGCTCTGTAAAATAATTTGCACATGCGTCTATATAAGTCTACACGAGAGATGTTTTTGTATTCTTTAAAAACTATCTGGATGTTTATTTTAATCGCTTGTATCTTCTCTAATAAATTATTTTCAAAATTAGAGGTTTTTCTACAGCTTCAACGACAACATAACTTGAATATGGGGATCGTAGGATTATTTAATATAATGGCATAATTATACATAATTGAATCCCTCCGTCCTCTTTTACACACCCCAACGAGCACATTGTTAGCCGATAGGTCATTGTTTGAGCCCTGAAAGAGTCGGTTGATCATCGGGACGGCGGGCGACCCAACGGTCAATGATACTTCCATTCGCTTTCTTGAATCGACAAGTCGTTTATGCTGGCGATACGTCGCTGCATGAAGCCATGCTTGTCAAACTCCCAATTTTCATTACCATAGGAGCGGTACCAATGACCAGAATCGTCACGCCACTCGTAGGCAAAGCGTACGGCTAATCGGTTATCATGAAATGTCCAAAGTTCTTTAGGTCCATCCGCTTAATATATTTTGGCAAATTTATCTAAAGGGCACCTCTAAAAATTTAATCAAGGCGGTGGGTGATGGTAAGGTACAAAGCCGCGAAAAAGCGCAGTTTACACGGTGTAAATGAGCATTTTAAGCGGCTTTGTAACGTCGCCAGCGTGTCTTCAATACATTTTTAGAAGTGCCCTAAACCGGACTCGCGTATCAATGCTGTCAGAATGCCGTGTGAAAATCATTCTACTCGGAGATTGTATTATAAGCCTTAAAACTTTCTTGTAAGTGCTCAATCATGACTTTTACCTTTTGTGGCACGAATTTACGCTCTGGATAAACGGCATTTACCTGATAAGCTTGGGGTTCATAATGACGTAAGATAATTTTTAATTTACCTTGTTTAACATAGTTGTGAACAGAATAATACATCATAATCGATACGCCCAGTCCGGCCAGGGTTGCATCGCCTATAGCTTCAGGACTGGTTACACGAAGCCGCCCGGTTACATTAACTTTCTCTTTTCCATCAGGCCCGCTAAACCACCACTCGCTAGGAGAATTTTGCTGATTGTATATAATACAGTCATGAGATTGGAGACTCGCTAGATTTTCGGGTTCACCTCTACTGGCCAGATATTCAGGACTGGCAACCAGCACCCTTGGGCTTACGCCAATTTTTCTGGCGACGAGGCTGGAATCACTCATCGGCCCTACACGAATGGCCAGATCTACACCTTCTTTAATAAGATCGACATAACGGTTTTCAAACATCAGATCTATTTTCAAATTCGGGTTTTTTTTCAAAAAGCCGGATAAGAAAGGAACGATGAAAATACGACCGAAGGGTTCGGTAGAGCTCATCCGCAAAGTCCCGGTAAGGGAAGATTGACCTTGCCCGACACGCGCCTCCACTTCTGCAATTTCATCAAGTATCCGGCAACAATAACCATAATACTCAGTGCCCTCCTCGGTTAAATTCAATTGCCGGGTGTTGCGGTTTAATAACTTAGTGCCCAGACGTTGTTCTAATGACGCAACATGCTTACTCACGGCTGATTGGGACATATCGATTTCTCTGGCCACTGCTGAAAAACTCTCAGATTCCGCCACCCGACGAAAAATGAGCATCGACGTATACACATCCACAAAGACACCCCTGCTTATTCGCATTAGGAATAGATGATATTCCTTATTATGACTTTAACATTGATTTAGGAATAGTCTACCATCGATTTCACGTCGTTCGGCAAGGATTTCTGAAATTATTTTTATGAAAGTCTTACGGATTAAACATTAGCCATTCATGCGTTATCAACCTGTCATCAACAGGCATTCGCTTCAGGAGAATCATTATGAATACACTAGAGTCTGATAAAAGAAACGTAGAGACTCCTAGCCAGGAAATAGTCAGTTCAGGCATATTATCTTCCGATCCTGATTCCTGGTTTGAACAAAAGTTTAACGAACATATGAAAAGGTATCAGGATGAAAGAACACCGTCTATGTCGATAGTGGTTACAAAGGGTTCCCTGGATTGGTCATACCCTCCCTTTATTCTTGCGTCATCAGCTGCCGCACTTGGTTGGGAAGTGGATTTATTTTTTACTTTTTATGGACTGTCTCTACTAAAAAAAGAGCTCGATTTATCTGTTAGCCCCTTAGGCAACCCGGCAATGCCAATGAAAATGCCTTTTGGTCCAGACTGGTTTAAAAGCATCAACTGGGATATTCCGAATATAGTTTCATCAAATATACCCGGCTTCGAGAAAATGGCCACCTTACTCATGAATAGAACGACCCGCACCAAAGGAATTGCTTCAATCGAGGAGTTACGGGAGCTGTCCCTGGAAGCCGGCGTCAGAATGATCGCCTGTCAAATGACTGTAGAAATGTTCGGATGGGACATGGATGACTTTATTCCAGAAGTCAGTGACTGGGTTGGCGCTGCGTCATTCCTGCCCACGGCACAGAAGAGTGACGTATCTCTCTTTATTTAATATTAATTGGGTGGGGTGTCCTAATCAGGAGGCCCTGCCACAGTTTTTGTTTAACAACTTAACCGCCAGAGTGAATAATGAAACTAGCTGCAAAATTCATGGGCAAGACAACTGAAGTCACATTGACCAACAGAGCCAAATCAGAATTAGCAAAACGTATCGAACCTGTCCATCTGGAAATGGAATTGTATTTTAGCTGTCTGGTTAGAAAACGGGTATATGAAGTCACTAGCCAAAAAGACCGACCTATCTCGGCGTCAGTAAACGAATTACTGCAGATAAGCTTCAAACCTGTCGTAACGAATGTATGCGTAATAACCCCGGAAAGTGAAGAACCACCACCACAGGTATCCGAATCGCCTGTCATCAACCCAAAGAGGTTCATTCCCGGTTGGCTCAAAATTGACTATAGAGATAACAAGTGGTGCGGAGATTTTGGATATAAAAAGGCTAGCAAGTCAATTTAGCATTACAGTTCATACTCTTTGGCATTGTGGCCCGACGCGTCCGTTATGAGATTATCCGCTTGAGCATTACGGATATCGCCAGGATTAACCACTTCACCGCTTATACCCCAGTTACAATTCTTTATTTCTTCAATAATCACCCAGGTAACCGGCCGTATGTTCTCACCCGCAATCTCCACCATTATTTCAGTAAATTTTTCTATTATTTGCTGTTTCTGCCCTATTGAGAATATCTCATCGAGCAGTTTTATCTGAATTAACGGCATGGTTGTTTCCCTTCAATTGTTTCAGAATACAAACAAATAATAGTTATCAAAAAATTAACGGGCAATAATGTAATAGGAATTTATCTTATTCCTGAGCGTGGCAACCCGAAGAAAAGTAACCCGATCAATAAATCGAATCACACATAAAGGGATAAATTACAGTATCATAAATAAAACCGGTGGTATTTTTAGAAACATATTCACGCCAGGAATAAGTTATATCAAAACACGACACCTTATCAGATCACCCATAACAGCTTAAGCTTATCATCTGTTGACTTTTCGTAACAATCACGACAGGTATCGTTACCTACGTTTAATTTTAAATTGGAGACAATAAGATGAAATCATTAGCAATCGTGGTAAGGGATGACTCATACGATAAAATCATGGTGCCGTTTGCTTTTGCACACTTGCAGGCAGCTGAAGGGTGCAAGGTCAATATGTTATTTTTAAGCTGGGCTGCACTTGCCTTAAAGGAAAATGGCGCCAATCAATTTAAGATACAAACTGCACATGCTGACAAAGAACAATGGATTAAAGACCAGGTAAGCAAAATCGGAATGCCAAATGACATTTTACAGCTGTTAAAAATGCTTAATGACACGGGGAATGTAAATTTTTATGCCTGCAGTCTGGCTGCCTCCGTGTTTGATATTGACGACAACAATATTATTGATGAAGCAAAAGGCAACATCGTGGGGGCATCCTGGTTTCTAAATGACATAGCTTTAAAAGCAGACCATTGTCAGTACTGGTAGGGACCTGAAATGAAGCCAAATAATGTAAGCCATACTCTCGACACAAAGGGAAAGTGTTGCCCTGCACCAATGATTGAAATAAACAAATCAATAAAAAAAATTGATTGCGGAGATATCCTGGAGGTCATTGCCACTGACCCGGCAACCCAGAAAGACGTCCCTTCATGGTGCGAACGCACGGGTAATACATTACTCCATTCCATTTTTGATAATAGAGAATACGTTTATCACTACTACATAAAACGAAGGTCATCGATATAAGCATTTATTGCGGCACAGCCTGCGCTGTGCCGTATGTTTATCATGCCGGTAGCACAATAATGCTCATTCGTAACCGGCGCACATGGATATATCACATATTGATCGAGAAGGTCCATCATGCACAGACAGAAATCAAACAGAATGGTTGATCAAAACGAATTACGCGTCATGCAAATCTGCGTAATGATGATGCTGATCTCCGGCTACGTAACAGATCGATGGGAATTCATAGCCGCGCAAGTCGCTATATTCTTGTTGACGATAATAAGCCTTGCTCTCAACCCGTTTATAGCAGCTTATCGATCCCTGTTACGGCCAACAGGCATTATGCAGGCTGATTGGCGGAATGATAATATGGAAGCACATAGATTTGCATCAATGATCGGTTTTTCGGTATCTACAGCCGCCATCATATTCATGTACAACGGCCATTCAACAGTTGGCTGGTGGCTTGTCTTATTAATTGTAGTATTTGGTGTATTTGCACTTGCAGGTTGGTGTGCAGGATGTTTCAGCTATTACATGATCAATAAATCCGGTATCAAAGGCTTCTTTAAACACGCACCGATAGGCAACAACTTTCCCGGATCCCGCCCTCCAAAATTACCAGAGGGAACAGATAATGGTTAGTGTAGATCGTCTTTTGTTTGTTATAGCACTAATTGCCGTCATTCTATTTGGTCTTTTTTTACTAAAGCGGTGGCAGCTGAGCCAGGCACAGAAGGCAGTTAACGGCTCTGTTAAGGACATAATAACAAGTGGTAAAACCCGAATCGTGTACTTCTGGTCAACCGAATGCAATCAATGCAAGACAGTGCAGAGACCGATCCTGGATCGTTTACTCACAAAAGAGGGTGAGACGTTCCTTGCACTTACCACGGTGAATGTTATGGAGTCACCTGAAGAGGCAACGGCATGGGGTGTTAAGACAGTTCCTACTACGTTTATTCTGGACAAGAAAGGAAACGTACAGCATATCAATAATGGTGTAGCAAGTGAAAACAAGCTACTTGAGCAACTTACAGCTTTAATGAAGAAAAAAAAGAGAGTATAAACAAGCGATTTCCTTACGTTCGAATGGTGCACATCGGCCATCGTTGAGCCCACTCTCAACCGGCCCAATGTAAAAATTTCTTAGGCCTAGACTTCAGAACCCGGCCTGCCGTCGAATTTCGTCGAAATATATAGCCAGGGGATCACGCCCGATAATTCGGCGCTTCCTTGGTAATGGTCACGTCATGCACATGGGACTCGCGCATCCCGGCGCCGGTGATACGGACGAATTCCGGTTTGGTGCGCATTTCTTCGATAGTCCGGCAACCGGTATAGCCCATGCTGGAACGAATCCCGCCGAGGAGTTGATGCACCACCGGGCCGAGTGGGCCTTTATAGGGTACGCGACCCTCGATACCTTCCGGTACCAGTTTGTCGGCCTCGCCCCCTTCCTGGAAATAACGATCCGATGAGCCGTGACGCGCGGTCATGGCGCCCATGGAACCCATGCCACGATAAGCCTTGTAGGAACGGCCTTGATAGAGTTCGACTTCGCCGGGGGATTCTTCAGTACCGGCAAACATGGAACCGACCATGATGGAGTGGGCACCGGCTACCAGGGCCTTGGAGACATCACCGGAGTAACGAATACCGCCATCGGCAATCAGCGGGATACCGGTGCCTTTGAGGGCCTCGGCCACATTGGCCACGGCTGAGATCTGGGGCACACCGACACCGGCGACAATACGGGTGGTACAAATAGAACCCGGACCAATACCGACTTTCACCCCATCGGCACCCGCCTTGACCAGGGCCTTGGCGGCGGCGGCCGTGGCGATGTTGCCACCGATGACCTGGACCTCGGGAAAATGCTTTTTCACCCAGGCCACCCGATCCAGGACACCCTGGGAATGACCGTGGGCCGTATCCACCACAATCACATCAATCCCGGCATTGGCCAGGGCCTCGACACGCTCTTCTGTGCCGGCACCCACACCAACAGCGGCACCCACCCGTAGGCGACCCTGATCATCCTTACAGGCACTGGGAAATTCGGTGGCCTTTTGAATGTCTTTCACGGTGATCAGGCCACGCAGTTCAAACTGCTCATTAACCACCAGCACCTTTTCAATACGATATTTATGCAGGGTAGCCAGCACTTCTTCCCGGCTTGCCCCCTCTTGTACGGTAACCAGACGGTCTTTGGGGGTCATGATGTTGGAGACAGGCTTGTCGATCTCGGTGACGAAGCGCAGGTCACGACTCGTCACAATCCCCACCAGTTCTGCACCATCGACAACGGGCACACCGGAAATGTTGTGCGCCCGGGTCAGGTCCATGACATCACGAATCGAGGCATTGGGACTGACGGTCAGCGGATCCTTGATGACCCCACTTTCAAACTTTTTCACCTGACGCACATTATTGGCCTGGCTCTGGGCATCCATATTCTTGTGGATAATGCCGATACCACCTTCCTGGGCCATGGCAATCGCCAGGCGGGCCTCGGTGACCGTGTCCATCGCCGCTGCCAGGAGCGGGATATTCAGTTCGATATCCCGTGTCAGCCGGGTTTTGAGCTCCACTTCCCTGGGCAGGACAGTGGAATGGGCCGGGACCAATAAAACATCGTCGAAGGTAAGGGCTTCTTGGGCAATTCGTAGCATC
>Ga0209633_10001911_pt1 | contig 20736 bp, 20 predicted proteins | sample Cruoilmetagenom1_FD_187290 | JGI IMG/M metagenome (GOLD analysis project Ga0209633, IMG submission 187290) | Oil polluted marine microbial communities from Coal Oil Point, Santa Barbara, California, USA - Sample 1 (SPAdes) (version 2) | ecosystem: Environmental > Aquatic > Marine > Oil seeps ... | reverse complement strand
TAAGCGAGGCCGCCCGCATCCCGGGCCCGGCCGGCGACCGGGGAGGGATGCGGGTGCGCCAATTCAATCAGACCAGGGTTAGCGCGCAGCCCGGCGGGGCGTGCCCACGTCCCTCGCCTGATAGACGAAGAACTGCCAGACGTTGCCGGTCTTCATGTTGGTGCCGGACCACTGCTCCTTGGTGTGTTTGGCCTTGGTCAGCCGGTAGCAGTTCTGCCCGTCGTATTCGAGCCCGCTGCCTTCAAAGCAAATCGCGTTGCCCTTGAGCGACCAGCGACCTTTCATGACGCCGTTGCGGCGCTCTATGCCGCGCGCGATGTGGCGCTTGGCGTGATAGATGCCGCTGAACGTGCCGTCGGGCGCAAGCTGGATGACTTCGCTGCGCCTGTACTGGCCGACAATGGCGCTCCGGCGAATTTCGCTGTACTCCAGTGCCGCCCGCGAAGGCGCTGCTTGAGCTGTACTGGTCAGGGCTGTGGCGGCTGCTGCTGCGAGGATGATCGTACGCATGGGATGTCGCTCCTCTAACAAGTGGTGGCGGGGATATCTGGCCGGCTGGCCAGATAGGTGCCCGCCGCTGTTTGAACTTGCGGATGGGAGCTTTGCCGGTCCAATCAACACGAGGTGCGGCGCGGTCACGTGTCGGCGCGTGGGCGTCACGCTAGTGAGTGCACGCAACAATTGTGCGCGCGCACAAGTAACGCGGTTGTGCGGGCGGGTGAGAGGTTCGATCTGCCGCGTCACGCGGCAGTGCGCCCGGCTCACGGTCGGGTGATCGAACGCTCGCGAGGCCTCCTCGGTCGAAGGAGCCTACTAGTAGAAGCGCTAGTAGATGGAGTTCGGCGGGAATGCGGGCTGTTACGCGCGCTTGTTAGTACATCTCGTTCTTGTAGTTTGTCTGGATATAGTCCTCGATCTCGTCCGCGCTGCCGCCTGGATTGCGCTGATCCTTGATGATCTGGCCGTAGCGCGGGAAGTCGCCGCGGTCGATCTGCTCCTCGCCGTCCCACAGCCGCGAGCGCTTGAGCGCCTTGGCGCAGTGGAAAAAGACCGTGTCGATCTCGATCTTGATGCCCAGCGCCGGCGCCTGGCCTTGCACGGCCATATCGGCCAGCAGGCCGGCATCGCGGGTGAGGCTGGCGCGGCCGTTGAGGCGCAGGGTCTCCTCGATGCCCGGCACGAAGAAGATCACGGCGACCGAGGGCTGATCGAGGATGTTCTGCATCGTGTCGAGCCGGCGGTTGCCCTTGCGGTCGGGGATCAGGACGGTGCGCTCGTCGAGCACCTTCACGAAGCCCGGCGGGTCGCCGCGCGGGCTAACATCGGCCTTGCCGTCGGCGCTCATGCTGGAGAGGCAGAGGAAGGGCGACAGCTCAATGAAACGCCGGCAATGCCGGTCGAGCGCCGGCATCTCCTTGGTCGCCGCGAGCGCCATCGGCTCGTCGACGATTTCGCGCAGTGCTGCGCGGTCGCTTACCTGCTCGGTCATGGAAGCTCTCCGTGAACGCGTCCGTACCCAAATTTAGCACAGACCGGGCCGTGCGCCGGCACGGAAGGGCAAGGCCTTCCGCTAAACGTCCAACTCGTCCACGAACTGCGCGCGTTCCTGGATGAAGGCGAGGCGAAGCTCGGGTTTGCGGCCCATCAGCGCCTCGACCGTCCGCATCGTGTGGCCCTTTTTGTTGCCGGCTGCGGTCTCGTCGGCATCTGACGGGATGACCACACGCATCAGCGTGCGTTTGGACGGGTCCATCGTGGTGGATTTGAGCTGGGCCGACGGCATCTCGCCCAGGCCCTTGAAGCGGCTGACCTCGACTTTGCCCCCGCCCTTGAACTGCTTCTTCATGATCTCGTCTTTATGGGCGTCGTCGCGGGCGTAGATCACGGAAGCGCCCTTGGCGAGGCGATAGAGCGGCGGCATGGCCAGATAAAGATGCCCGCCCTCGATCAGCTCGGGCAGGTCCTTGTAGAAGAAAGTCAGCAGCAGCGAGGCAATATGCGCGCCGTCGACATCGGCGTCGGTCATGATGATGACCCGCTCGTAACGCAGCCGGTCCTCCTCATATGCGGCACCGGTGCCGCAACCGAGTGCCTGGACGAGGTCGCGCAGTTCCTGGTTCTGGCTCTGCTTTTCCGCGGTCGCCGAGGCGACGTTGAGGATCTTGCCCCGAAGCGGCAGGATCGCCTGGATTTCGCGCATCCGCGCTTGCTTGGCCGAGCCGCCGGCACTGTCGCCCTCGACCAGGAAGATCTCGGTGCCCTCGGCGGTCTGGCGCGAGCAATCGGCGAGCTTGCCGGGCAGGCGCAGCTTGCGGGTCGCCGACTTGCGATCGAGTTCCTTTTGCGCCTTGCGGCGTTTGCGGTCTTCGGCCTTTTCGATCAGACGCTCGGTCAGGCGGCGCGCCGGCGCGGGATCAGCCGAGAGATAGTGGTCGAAATGATCCTTGATGGTGTTCTCGACCAGGCGCGCGGCCGACGGCATGCCGAGGCGCTCCTTGGTCTGGCCCTGGAATTCGGGGTTGTGCACGAAGAGCGACAGGACAATCGCCGCGCCCTCGACCACATCGTCGCCGCTGATCATGCTCGCCTTCTTGTTGCCGATCAGCTCGCCGTAGGAGCGCAGCCCCTTGGTGAGCGCGGCGCGCAGGCCTTGCTCATGGCTGCCGCCCTCCGGGGTCGGCACGGTGTTGACGTAGGAGTTGATGAAGCCGTCCTCGTCGCCGGGCCAGGCGATTGCCCATTCGATGCGGCCATCGCCGTTCAGCGAGACCGATCCGGCGAAAGGATCCATCATATATGTGGGCCGCTTGCCGATGGCCTCGTCGAGGAAATCGCGGATGCCGCCGGGAAAGCAGATCGTCTCGGATTGCGGTGTCTCGCTGCCTTCGGGCACCAGGCTCTTGTCACACGACCAGCGGATTTCCACGCCGCCCGAGAGATACGCCTTGGAACGCGCCATCCGGTAGACCCGCGCGGGCTGGAACCGCAGCTTGGGGCCGAAGATCTGCGGATCGGGATGGAAACGCACCGTGGTGCCGCGCCGGTTGCTGACCTTGCCCGCCTGCTTCAGCTTGCCCTTGGCCTTGCCGCGCGAATAGCTCTGCTTCCACAGCACGCGGTCGCGCGCGACTTCGATCTCGAACACATCCGATAGCGCATTCACGACCGAGATGCCGACCCCGTGCAGCCCGCCCGAGGTGCCATAGGCCTTCCCGCCGAACTTGCCGCCGGCATGGAGCGTCGTCACGATCACTTCCAGCGCGGATTTGGTCTTGAACTTGGGGTGCGGGTCGACCGGGATGCCGCGGCCGTTGTCGCACACCGTGACGGCGCCGTCGGCTGCGAGCTCCAGCTCGATCCAGCTCGCATGGCCTGCAACGACTTCGTCCATGGCGTTGTCGAGGGCCTCGGCGACCAGATGGTGCAGCGCCCGCTCGTCGGTGCCGCCGATATACATGCCCGGCCGCCGGCGCACCGGCTCCAGGCCCTCCAGCACCTCAATATCCTTGGCCGTATAGCTTTCCTCGGCCGATTTCGCCTTGCGGCGTCCGGTCATCGTCTCTCCGCGTTTCGATTTTGCCTGGTTTTTCCGATTGAAAAGGTCCGGCGTCGCGTTCATACCGCACTCCAGGAGTACATATAGTTAATGGCGGGGCGTCCCGCGAGACGCCGTATACAGTATTCCCGGCCTTTGGTCATCACAAGATATTGTATGATTGCGCGCTGCGTCATGACGCACGATGATGCTGGCGGCGGGGAAGGGGATGACGGCATGACAAACGGCACGACTGACTATGCCCTGATCACCGGTGCATCGAGTGGGCTTGGCGCCGAATTCGCGCGCCAGCTCGCGGGGCGGGGCTATAATTTGATCTTGGCGGCCCGGCGCAAGGACCGATTGGACGCGCTGAAGGCGGAGATCGGGCAGGTCTCGAAGAACATACTTATCGAAGTTATCGTTTCCGATCTTTCAACTTCCGATGGCCCCGAGCGGCTGCACGACACGATCAAGCAAATGAACCTGCCGGTCGATGTGCTGATCAACAATGCTGGCTTCGGTATTTACGGGCGTTACGAGGATATCGACTGGGCGCGCGAGAAGGAGCTGCTGCAGGTTGATATCGTCGCCCTCGCGCATCTCACCAGACTGTTCGCGAACGATATGATCGCGCGCGGCGGCGGCCATATCCTGCAGGTCTCCTCTATCGGCGGGTATCAGGCGACGCCGACCTATGCGATCTACTCGGCGGCGAAGGCCTTCGTGCTGCTGTTCGGCGAGGCGCTCAACTTCGAGCTCAAGCGAAAGAACGTCAAGGTGACGGTGTTGTCACCGGGCGTGACCGCAACTGAGTTCCTCGATGTCGCAGGCCAGCGGCGCACGCTTTATCAAAAACTCACGATGATGCAGGCCCCGCGCGCCGTGCGCGAAGGGCTCAACGCGCTCTTCCGTGGCAAGCCGAGTGTGGTGGCAGGATTGCTCAACGCCTTCCTCACCTGGTCGACCGGACTGATGCCGCGACGTTTGCGGGCCTTCGTCGCCTATGTGGCCATGCGGAACTAGCGGGGGAACCGCATATGGCGCGATCATCTACCGGCGGCGACGCTCCGGCTGAACCCCGCGGAACGCTCATGATCCGCACGCTTGCGATGCCGTCGGACACGAACATCTCGGGCGACATCTTTGGTGGCTGGCTGCTCTCGCAGATGGACATCGCCGGCGGCGAGGCGGCCGCGGTGCGGGCCAAGGGTCGTACGGTCACGGTGGCGATCGAGGCCATGACATTCCACCTGCCGGTCTTTGTCGGCGACATACTGGGCTGCTACACCGCCGTAGAGCGCGTGGGCCGCACGTCGATGGCGGTTCGCGTCGAGGCGTGGGCGATCCGGCGCGGCACGCGCGAACAGGTGCTGGTGACCGACGGCGTGTTCACTTACGTCGCCGTCGACAAGGACCGCAAGCCGCGGCTGGTTCCAGAAGAGAAATAGCGAAAAGGAAACGCATCATGATCGATGCTTACTATTGGGGAACGACGAACGGACACAAGATGCTGATCGCCCTGCTGGAAATGCAGGTCGAGCACAAATTGATCCATGTCGATATCGCCCGCGGCGACCAGTTCGATCCTGCCTTCCTCAAGATCGCGCCCAACAACAAGATCCCAGCGATTGTCGATCACGACCCGCCGGGCGGCGGCGCCCCGGTCTCGCTGTTCGAATCCGGCGCGATCCTGCTTTATCTCGCCGAGAAGACGGGCAAGTTGCTGCCCAAGGAATGGCATGCGCGCTGGGAAACCACGCAGTGGGTGATCTGGCAGGTCTCCGGCCTCGGACCCTATGGCGGCCAGTGCCTGCATTTCCGCGACTTCGCCCCCGACCCGGTCCAGTATGCCATCGAGCGCTACACCCGCGAGGCAAGCCGGCTTTATGCGGTGCTCGACCGCCAGCTCGCCGGCCGCGACTTCGTCACCGGCACCTTCTCGATCGCCGACATCGCGATGTATCCGTGGGTCTTTCCTCATTCCCGCATGGCGCAGGACCTTGCCGACTATCCCGACCTGCAGCGCTGGTACGCCGCAATGTCGGCCCGCGCGTCGGTTCAGGAAGCCTATGCCTACGCAGACGCCCTGGAGCGCACACCGATCAACACCGACGAAGCGCGCACGCGGCTGCTATTCCAGGACGCAGCGATGATACGCGCCACAAGCGCGCCCTAGTCCCCCGGCGCCTAGACCCCCGGCGCCTAGACCCCCGGCGCCTGGACCCCCGGTGTAAGCGTCATCACCAGAGCCTCATCGGAGCCAGCATCACCGATCGTGCGGTGCCGGATGAAGCCGATCTTCTCGTACGCGGCGATGGCGCGCGCATTGTCGGCCACCGTGACAAGTGAAATGAGCGGCGGCGATGCGACGGCATGGATTTCCTTCACCGCGAGACCCAAGGCACTGCTGCCGATGCCGCGGCCGGTCATCTCCGCCTCGCCAATCAAGATATCGATGTCGATTGCATCGTCCGGCAATCCATGCGGCGCTCGGCCGAAATAGCGGCCAAGCTCGGTCCAGTGCAGATAACCGACGGGGACGCCGCCGGCGCAGATGACGCGGCAGCCGCTGGCGCCGCCGGCCTTGCGATGCCAGATCAGCTCGCTCGCGTTGACGCGGGGGTCGCCCCACCAGCGCCTCACATGCGCGGCTGCGAACCATTCGAGGATCTTCGGGACGTGATGCTCCTCGACCAACGCCAGCGTCACATTCGGTTCTTCGCTTGCGCTGAGATCAATCACGACCGTACCGTCTGCCGGCGCATGTGTGTTCGCAATGGCGCGTCCCCATCGGGAAATCAGGAGGCATAAGAGCCGACGATTTCAAAATATCCAAAACCGCACTAGAAAGGCACCTCATGGGACCGCGTGAACGGCGCCGCCGACTGCGTTTCGGCTTCTCGACCCTGCTCGGCTTTGGCCGGCGCGGCTTTTTTATTCCCTATCGCTATGCCGACGGCGTAACGCCGGCTGGCATGCGGCCACGATACACGGCCGTATCGACCGTATTCAGGCGCCACGAGGGCGATTTCGGCGCCGTGCTTCACGCGATCGAAAGCTTTGGGGTCGATCTCTTCGGCATCGGCGCGAAAGCCAACGAGGCCGATGCTCCGGTGCCGGTGCCACGCTTCGATCAAGCCTGGTTTCCGCCGTTGGACGCCGCCGCCGCCTATGCGCTGATCCGCGAGCGCAAGCCGGCCCACATCGTCGAGATAGGCTCGGGCCATTCGACCCGCTTCCTTGCCCGGGCGGTCCATGACGGGGGATTGGCGACGACCATCACCGCCTGGGACCCCGCGCCGCGCGCGGCGATCGACGGGCTTTCGGCCGGCGGCAAGGCGGTGGAATGGGTCCGCGCCACGGTCCAGGAAGCCGGAGACGGCATTGCAGGCGAGCTTTCAGCGGGCGATATCCTGTTCATCGACACGAGCCATATCCTGATGCCGGGCTCCGATGTCGACATCCTGTTCAACCACGTCCTGCCGGTGCTGCCGGCGGGCGTGATCGTTCACATCCACGACACCTTCCTGCCCGACGACTACCCGGCCGCATGGGATTGGCGTGGCTATAATGAGCAGCTTGCATTGATCCCAATGCTGTTGGGCGGCGGCTGGAAGCCACTTTTTGCCAGCCACTACGTCGAGACGCGGATGACCGCGCCGTTGGCGGCAACGCTGGTGGCACGCCTGCCCAACCCCGAGACCGCACCCAGTAGCAGTCTCTGGCTGTTGAAGACGTAGGTACGCCCGGCCTCAGGCGATGTCTTCGGCGCGGTGGCAGGCGACGAGCCGGTCGTCGAATGACCGAAGCTTTGGTATCTCGCCCGCGCATAACGCCGTCGCATGGGGACAGGTGATTGATGACCCAAAGGACGCAATATCTCAGGCCTCGCCGCGTAGGAAAGTCAGGTGAAGCGCATTGAAGCGTTCGGGCTCCTCGAATTGCGGCATGTGCGAGGACTTATTGAATACCTCGAAACGCGCGCCTGGAATCGCATCGGCATATCGCTTGCCGTCAGCAAGCGTCGCCGTTGGATCATCCTCGGTCCACAGCACCAGTGTCCGCGCAGTAATCTGCGCCAGCTCTTCCTCGTTCAAGAGATTGCGCGCGCGGACCTCCATGTCTTGCAAACAGAGGATGTGGGGCAGGGCGGCCTTGTAGTCCGGTTGCTGGTAGATCCGCCAGCGCGCCTCGACCAGTTCCTCGCTCACCAGCGCTTTGTCCTTGATCACGAATTCAAGCCGCGCGCGTACTGCCGCGCGTCCGTCGTCATCGGCCCCTTTTGTCGCTGCGGCCGCTTGGGTGCCCAGCGTCCGCAGCTTGTCCATCACCGCCGTGTAGGCCGTGAGCCCGCCGCTGCTGACCAGCGACAGCGTCTCGACTCGCTCCGGCGCTTGTGCGGCGATGCGCGCCGATATCCAACCCCCCAACGAGGTACCCACCAGGCTTGCCCGGTCCACGCCGGCGGCATCCATGAAGGCAAGAACGTGATCGATGTAGTGGGCGATCTCGTAGTCGTGGTCGGGCTTGCCGGTATAGCCATGGCCCAAAAGGTCAAGCGCCAGCACCCGGTACTCCGCCGCATGGGCCGCAACATTCTTGGCAAAGACCTCCAGATGCCCGTTGACGCCATGCAGGAAGATCACCGTCCGCGCACCCGAGCCGGCGTCCGGGCCAGCTTCCAGATAGCGCGTGGGTATTCCGCCGGCATCGCACACGGCCAAGCGGAATGGCAGCGCCTGCAATCCGGTCCAGAACGTCATTGCCCGAGCGCCTCCCTGGCGCCGTCAGCCGTCATCGCGTCCCCATCCAGTGCGGCACGCACCGCTGGCATGACGGCGTCGGCGAACAGCTCGACCGATGCGGCCGTGTCAGTTGCCGAGAGCCCACCGCAGTCCGAAAAGCAGATCAGCTTGTCGTAGCCGCCCATTCGCTCATGCGACCGCAAGATCATTTCAATGATCTCCGCAGGAGAGCCGCAGAAGTCGCCCTCGCGTACGGCCAAGCCCTCGGGACCGAGCCGCGCGTAAAGTTCCTTCAGGCCACGACTGAGGCCGCGGCGTTCGGTGAGGCTCTTGGTGAAGGCGCGGTAGTTGTCGCGGTAGGGATGCCAGAAGGCCCGCGCCTCGGCCCCGTCTTGCCTGACGTGCGCATAGGCAAGGGCGGCGACATTCATCCCCGCGGGGTCGTGCCCGGCGGCGCGGTAGGCGGTCCGGTAGGCCTCGGCCAGCGGCTTTGCGTCCGCGAAGCTGCCGGCGACGGTCATGCACATCAGCTTGTGGCCACGTCGGCCGGCATCCTCGGCGGTGGCAAGCGAGGTCGCCGTTGCCCGGTTGATCGGGATGGGCCCGCCGGAATAGGTGCGCGGCTGAAAACGACCGTTGCGGATCGGCGCGCGGAAGCGTCCCTCCCAGTCGATTTCGTCCTCGGTCCACAGACGCGGCAGGAGATCGAGGTTCTCCCGCGACATCTCGGCGCTCTTGGCAAGGTCCTGGCCGAACAGTGCGAAGGTGTGCTCGGTGAAGCCGCCGCCGAAGCCGATTTCCGCCCGGCCGTTGCTCAGCTGGTCGAGCGTGGCGAAGTCCTCGGCCAGCCGTACCGGATCGTTGTTGGGCAGCAACGAGACAGCCGAGCCGAGCCGGATGCGTTCGGTGCGCACCGCGATCGCCGCCAGCAGCATCTGCGGGGAGGAAACGATGTAGTCGCTGCAATGGTGCTCGCCGATCCAATAAGCGTCATAGCCGGCGCGCTCGGCCAGCACGCCTTGCTCGACCCACATGGCGAACCGCTGTGCCTGGGTCTCATTGTAGTCGCCGGTATGCGGATCGGGCAGGTGGTCGCCCAGCGTCAACAGATCGAATTGCATCGTCATCCCCCTTAGTCACTCGTCCGGGCAGGGTGGCGTTTCCCGCGCGCCGATTGCCACTGCTCGCCGGCGGCACGCGGCGCAGAACGCGAAAGGGGCGGATCGACGATCATCCGCCCCTCCCTCACGTCTGAACAATATGGACCGGCGCGCCGGCCGGACAGCCTACACGCTATAATACATCGCGAACTCGATCGGATGCGGTGCGGTCTCGAAGCGCTCGGTCTCTTCGATCTTCAGCTCGATATAGGCATCGATCTGATCGTCGGAGAAGACATCGCCCTTCTTGAGGAAATCGCGGTCCGCATCGAGCTCCTCGCAAGCCTGACGCAGCGAAGAGCAGACCGTCGGAATATCATGCAGCTCTTCGGGCGGCAGATCGTAGAGATCCTTGTCCATCGGATCGCCCGGATTGATCTTGTTCTGGATCCCGTCCAGCCCCGCCATCAGCATTACGGAGAAGGCAAGATAGGGATTTGCCGCAGGATCGGGGAAGCGAACCTCAACGCGCTTGCCGTTGGGCGACGTCGCGAACGGAATGCGGCACGAGGCCGAGCGGTTGCGCGCTGAATATGCCAGCAGCACCGGCGCCTCGAACCCCGGGATCAGGCGCTTGTAGCTGTTGGTCGTGGGATTGCTGAAAGCGTTGATCGCACGGGCGTGCTTCATGATGCCGCCGATATAGTGCAATGCGGTCTCCGAAAGATCAGCATAGCCCGAGCCGGCAAAGGTCGGCTTCCCGCCCTTCCAGATCGACTGGTGGACATGCATGCCCGAGCCGTTGTCGTCGAAGACCGGCTTGGGCATGAAGGTCGCGGTCATGTTGTTCGATGCCGCGACCATGTGGACCACCCACTTGTAGATCTGCATGGCGTCGCCCTGGGCGACCAGCGGGCCGAACTTGATGCCGAGTTCATGCTGGCTGGGCGCAACCTCGTGGTGGTGCTTTTCGGTGTCGATGCCCATGGCGCGCATCACGGTCACCATCTCCGCACGCACGTCGCTCATCGAATCGACCGGCGGCACCGGGAAGTAGCCTCCCTTGATCGCCGGGCGGTGGCCCAGATTTCCGCTGGGCATTTCATTGCCGGATGCGTAAGGGCCCTCCTGGGACTCCAGCTTGTAGAACGTGTGGTCCATCGTGACGTCGAAACGCACGCTGTCGAACATGAAGAATTCCGCCTCGGGACCGAAGAACGCGGTGTCGCCAATGCCCGTGGACTGCATGTAGGCCTCGGCCAGCTTCGCCGTGGAGCGCGGATCGCGATTGTAGGGCTGGCCGGTCGACGGCTCGTGGATGTCGCAGAAGAGGATCAGCGAATTTTGCTCGGCGAATGGGTCCATCACGGCCGATTCGGGATCGGGGATCAGCGTCATATCCGATTCGTTGATCGCCTTCCAGCCGGCAATCGACGAGCCGTCGAACATGATGCCTTCCTTGAAGGTGTCTTCTTCGATCGTGGCGACGTCTTGCGCCGTGTGCTGCCACTTGCCGCGCGGGTCGGTGAACCGCAGGTCGACATATTTGACGTCGTTGTCTTTGATGGCCTTCATCACGTCGGCCGGGTTCTTGCAATTCAGTGACATCGCTCTTCTACCTCCTTCGCTCCAGAAGCATTCTTTAAATCAACAAACCAATCTTTGCCGCCGCCCAATGGCCGCGGACTTGTAATCGCCGGGGGACATCGGCGGGATGTGAGTGTCGGCTGCGCATTCCCTCTCGCCGCGCTGCCGGTCCCAAACAGAATGACCCAGATTTACCGCGTCAGATTGCCTCCGCGCCTTTCTCCCCGGTGCGGATGCGGATCGCTTCCTCAACAGGCGATACGAATATCTTGCCGTCGCCGATGCGGCCGGTCTTGGCGGCGGTGAGGATGGCCTCGATCGCGCCATCGACCTGATCGTCCTCGATCACCAGCTCGATCTTCACCTTGGGCAGAAAATCGACAACGTACTCGGCGCCGCGATAGAGCTCGGTGTGGCCCTTTTGCCGGCCGAACCCCTTGGCTTCGGTGACGGTGATCCCCTTAAGGCCAATTTCGTTGAGCGCATCCTTCACTTCATCGAGCTTGAACGGCTTGATGATGGCTTCGATTTTTTTCATGTGTTTCCCGCCCGACTTCCGCGCCATGCCACCCGATCCTCAGTTGGCCGGGCCGCGTTTACCTTCCGTTGATAAGCACAGAGCATGCCAGATGTGTCGAGTGCCGATCGTGCCGGAAATCGGCAGTCATGATCCAGCCGGACCATGGCAGACCGGTGCGAATTGCACAGACAATAGGCGTGTGCTCAATTGTTGGGCAAATGGTTCTGCCTATTCGATGTGCATGGCGATCAAACCACAGATTTTATCCGCGTGATCGCTTCCTGGATATTCGCCGTCGAATTGGCATAGGAAATTCGCAGATAGCCCTCGCCGAAGGCGCCAAAGCTGGTGCCCGCCACCGTGGCGACGCCGACCTCCTCGAGCAGAATGTTCTGCAGGCTGCGCGCATCCTTGCCGGTGTCGGTGATGTTGGGAAAGGCGTAGAAAGCGCCCCCGGGTTCGACACAGTGAAACCCGGCAATCTGATTGAGTTCGGAGACCGTAATCCGCCGCCGTTCGTCGAAGGCCTTGCGCATTGCTTCGACGCCGTCCTGGGGGCCTTCCAGGGCCGCGATGCCGGCATACTGGGTAGCCGCGTTGACGCAGGAATGGCAGTTCACCGCAAGGCGCTCGGCCTTTTCTATCAACTCGGGAGGCCACACGCTGTAGCCGAGCCGCCACCCCGTCATGGCATAGGTTTTCGACCAGCCGTCGAGCAGGATGACGCGGTCGCGGATCGAGGCGTACTCGAGCAGGCTCACATGCGGTCGCCCGTCATAGAGCAGACGCGAGTAGATCTCGTCCGACAACACAGCCGCCTTTGGAAACTCCTCGAGCCCGGCGACGAAGCGGTCGAGCACCGGGCGCGGCACGACGCCGCCGGTCGGATTGGCGGGGCTGTTGAGGATGATGAGCCGCGTGCGCTCATTGACCTGGGCCAGCACCTCCTCGGCATCGAAAGCGAAGTCGTTTTCCTCGGGCAGCCGGATCGGCACAGGCTTGGCGCCGGTGAAGTTGATCATCGATTCGTAGATCGGAAATCCGGGATTTGGATACATGATCTCCGCCCCGGGCTCGCCGAACATAAGGCAGGCGAAGAACATGGTCACCTTGCCGCCCGGGACGATCAGCACCGTGTCGGGATCGATCGAAACGCCGCGATGCGCCTGGATATCGGCCGCCACCGCCTCGCGCAACGGGGGGATGCCGCGCGCCGGCGTGTAGCCGTGATGGCCCTCCTTCAGTGCCTTGATCGCGGCATCGACAATGTGACCGGGCGTTTTGAAGTCCGGTTGGCCGATGCCGAGATTGATGATGTCCTTGCCCTGGGCTGCCAGCGCGTTGGCGCGCGCCAGCACTTCGAAGGCTGTCTCGGTGCCAAGCCGAGACATGGCTTTCGCAAGCGTCAACCCCATTGGTAGATCCCCCCTGTCCCCCGGCCGAGACTAGGGCGCTTGGGCGCGCAAGGTCAATCGATCGAAGCGCGGAAAATCCGCTTCGGGAGGAGAATTGCCTTGCTTGGCGGTCCGCTCGCCCGCACTTATGAAGCCGTTGCGATTCACCGTCGGTCGGAGACCCCGATGAACACCCGCATCCGCTGCGTTCTCGCCAAAACATTTCTGCTGGTTGCGCTCGCCGCCGCCGGTGCGCCGGCGGGCGCGCAGACAAGCGAGGTGCCCTACAAGGCGCTGATGGACACGGCCCGCGCGCACGCCGTCGTCGCGGCCTTCGACCATTCTTCGTTCGGGGGCGCAGCGGCGATATATCCTCGCGATGCGAACGGCGCGACGATGCGAGTTCGCACCGGCAACTACATGCTCTGGAAGATCGTGCATCTCTTCGCGAGCGATCGGCGGGTCGAGCGGATTGCGCTGCCGGTCTTTCGTCAGGTCTGTACGCTGAAGAAACTGCGATACGCGCGCAATGTAGCCTGCCGGCTGAACGCCAGAATCGCCGTGACCCATCGCGGGCAAACAAATAACTTCAATATCGTCGTGAGCCGGAATGTCGGCCGCTTTGTCGCGCCGAAGCCCGGTGAAGATATGTCGGTAATCCACTCCGGCGTTGCCGCCACCATCGACGACGCGGTTACGGGGGTGGCGGCTCAGTTGCGGCGGATGGGCGCACTGTAACGGCACGGGCGGTTGCCTAAATAGGCAGCATATCCGACCCAATCAGCAGGCCAGTGTCCTGTCGCAAAGCACCGGATCACCAGGCATCGAGGCGGGCCACGTTGCCATGACGGCGAAAATAATTCGAAACAAGTCTGGCAAAAGCACGGGGAAAGGCTCCGACCGGCCGCGCCCGCCCATGTTCACGTTCAGCGATGCCGGAACGTCGCTGGGCATGATTGTTCTGCTGCCGCTGGCCTGGGGTCTGCCGCGGCGGCTCTGGCCCGGGGTTTGCGCGCGAGTGTCGCCGGTCGTCGGCCTGTTCGAGGGTACGGGGGGCGAAGACCTGAAGGCGCGCATAGCGCGTTACATGGGCGCGCGTAGGCTGGTGATGCCGCTGCCGCGGGTCGCCGCGCGTGCCCGCGCCGGCTTCATGGAGGAGTTCCTCGGTATCCTGCGCGCGCACCGGCCCTGGCAAAGCACGCCCCGCTGTACCCTCCATGGCGGCGCGCATATCGCCGCGGCGCTCAAAGAGGGACGCGGCGCGGTGCTATGGATCGACGAGTTCCACTTTTACAGCCTCGCCTCGAAAGTGGCGCTCGCCGAGGCCGGGTTCCTGACCGTCCATCTCAGCCACCCGACGCATGGTTTTTCCAAGACACGGTTCGGCATGACGTTGCTGAACCCGGTGAAGATCCGCGCCGAAAACCGTTGGCTGAAGGATCGCGTGATGATGAGCTTCACCGGCGCGACAGGAGCCTTGCGTGCTTTGCAGCGCCATCTGCGCGCGGGCGATGTGGTCTCGGTGACAGCCGGAGCCGACGCCGCCGCGCCGATAGAACTCCCCTTCCTGGACGGCATGATCCGACTTGCGCCGGGCGCGCCGGAACTGGCGCACATGGCCAAGGCGCCACTGCTGCCGGTTCATACGATCTACCGGGAGGACGGCACATTCGAGGTCACGGTCGAGCCGCCCATAGAGGCGTCCCGCGATCTGGACCGCGCCGCTTTCGCCACTGCCGCGGCAGGTGAATACGCGGCCAGATTGGAGCCGGTGGTGCTCAGCTATCCCCATCAGTGGCGCGGCTGGTTTCGGATGTAGCCGCGCCGGACTTCCGGCGCAGGCCGCGTCCCTCGCTCCATTGCCAGACCGCGAGCGCCGGCACGCCCACCACGACGTCGCGGATCCGCGTGGCCAGGGAGAGCACCAGGGCGATCTCCACCGGAATGCCGATCAGCGCACCGATCGCAACATAGCCGCCTTCCTGCACGCCATAGCCGCCCGGCACCAGGAACGCTGCCGAGCGGATGGTGAGCCCGAGACTGCGCAGCGCCAACGCCTCCAGTACGCCGATGGGATGCCCGATCAGTTGCGCCGCCAGCCAGATCTCGCCGACCAGCACGACCCGGCCGACAAGGCGGATCACGCACGATGCGGCGAGCCGGCCGCGATGGCGATAAAGCTCCCGGATCGCGTCATCGAGCGCACGCGCGCCGCCGGCCAGGCGCACCCAGGTCTCGCTGCCGGTCAGCCGTGCGCCGAGGCCGGCCATGCCGCCGAACATGTCCTTGTGCTGGACCACGATGAAGCCCGTGACCCCCAGCGCCAGCGCCGCCGCGACGATGACCCCGGCATAGATGGTCGGGCCGGTCGCCTTCAGTGCCACCAGGGCTAGGATGCCGACGATTGCCCAGGCTACCAGGGTGATCGTCTGGATGGTCTTGTCGAGCACCACCGAGGCGCCCGCATCGGCGCCGTTCACACCGCCCTTCATGACGATCCGCGCCTTGATGATCTCGCCGCCGACATCGGCCAGCGGGAGCAGCGAATTGGCGTAGATGCCGACGGTCATGGCAAAGAAGGCGCGGGCAAAGCCCGGCGTACGGCCCACCGGAAACAGCAGGCGCCAGGCGGCGGCGAAAATGGCGCATTGCGGCACGAAAAACAAACCGAGCAGCAGCATCGCCCAGCCGCCCTGCGCGATCGTTCCGGCAATCTCGCTGAAGCCGCGCCAGGCGACGAGCCCGGTCAGGACGGCAAGCCCTGCCAGCAACGACAGCCAGGCGAGTGTCTTCAGCGACTTCATGGCGATGGCGGAGCTGGTCTGGCGGCGCTTCCGGCGGCCTCGTCCGGTACGAGGCTGCAGGGAAGAGGCCCGGGATAGCCGGAAAGCGGTGGTCGATCAACTCAACAAGACCACATCAGCACCACAACAAGCGCACATCAAGCGCACATCAAGTCTACGCGGCGGCGTTCGCGTCTGCTAAAAACCGGGGAGTATTGCCATCGACGAGCAGGTGCCCGGTGAAACCGGCCAACAGCGTTCTCTCAAGTTTCGGAATGACCGTTTTCGAGGTCATGTCACGCCTCGCGAACGAGCATGGCTCGATCAATCTCGGCCAAGGCTTCCCCGAAGGCACCGGACCAGCCGATGTCCGTGCTGCCGCGCAGGATGCGCTTGAGAACGGCTGGAACCAGTATCCGCCGATGATGGGGCTGCCCGAGCTGCGCCAGGCCGTGGCCGCGCACAACAAGCGGTTCTACGGTCTGGAGATCGATTGGCAGACGGAAACGATGGTGACCTCCGGCGCCACCGAGGCGCTTGCCGCCTGCCTGCTCGGGCTTATCGAACCCGGCGACGAAGTCGTCCTGATCGAGCCGCTTTACGACTGCTACCTGCCGATGGTGCGGCGCGGCGGCGGCATTCCCAAGCTGGTGCGCGTCGAGCCGCCCGACTGGACGCTGCCGCGCGAGGCGTTGACGCAAGCCTTCTCCGACAAGACCAAGCTGATCCTGCTGAACTCGCCGATGAACCCGGCCGCCAAGGTCTTCGACCGCGACGAGCTCGCCTTCATCGCCGATCTTGTGAAAAAGCACGACGCCTATGCGGTTTGCGACGATGCCTACGAGCACATTCTGTTCGACGACCGCGAGCATGTGCCGCTGATGACCTTGCCGGGTATGCGCGAGCGCTGCGTGCGCATCGGCTCGGCCGGCAAGACCTTCTCGGTGACCGGCTGGAAGGTCGGCTATGTGACCGGCTGTCCGGCGCTCATGCAGCCGATCAGCCGATGCCACCAGTTCCTCGTCTTCACCACGGCGCCCAATCTGCAGGCCGCGGTGGCCTACGGACTAGCCAAGGACGACAGCTATTTTCGCAGCCTTGCCGGCGAGCTGGAGGCCAAGCGCGACCGCTTCGGGTCGGGGCTCGCCGATATCGGCTTTGACGTGCTCGACTGCCAGGGCACCTACTTCATCACCGGCGATTTCCGCCCGCTTGGCTTCAATGGCGACGACGTCGAGTTCTGCAAGCACATCACCATCGAGGCCGGGGTGACCGGCGTGCCGGTCAGTGCCTTCTACCAGGACGACCCGCCGACGCATTTCGCGCGGTTTTCCTTCTGCAAGCCCGACGACATGCTCGACGAGGCGGTGGCGCGCCTAAAAGCGCATTTTGGCTAGTGTGATGGTTCCGAAGTAGGTCGCATTAATGCGACGAAGTTCGGGGGCTGAATCACACTAGAAGCAAATATTTAGTGGCCTGCTTGTCCCGGAAATTTGTGGGACAAATTTCCGGGGCAGGACACTAGATCGGCACCGAAACCAGGAGCGAGCGCGACGATGGGAAAAGCGACAGCGATCTCAACTGCGGTGATCGGCGCGAGCGCGATCTGGCTCGCAAGCGCGCCCGCGTTGGCGGAGACATCGAAAGTCCCGCGCGTGCTTGTCGAACGGCTCTGCGCCGGCCGCAAACCCTGCAAACTCGTGGGGGTCGAACCGGTGGGCAAGACCAGCACCGGACGGCCGATCACCGTGATCGAGCTTTCGCTCGGCAAGCAGCCGCGCGGGCGGACGGTCAGCAATCCCCGTTTCGGCTGCCGGCCGCACCGCCGCGAGTTCTGGCTGATCAGCCCCGGCATCCCGCAACGCCTCCTCGATCTCTGCAACGACGGCTACGGGGCCGCCGGGCTCGGCGAGGACGTGATCGATTTCGACGACAACAAGCTGACCCACGAGCAAAGCGGCGGCTCGGCCTGGCGCTGGAGCAACTCCAAATCGATCCAGCTCTGGCCGCTGCGCATGCGCACGCAGAGCAGCTGTTCGTTTCACACCGCGGCGCCGGGCTTCGCACTCAAGCAATGGAACTGGGCACGGTTTCGCGGGCAGGGCGCCTACGCCGTCACCAACCGGTGCCGCAAACCGGCTCCGCACGAGGAGCAGGGCGCCTGCGAGCTCGACAAGGCCGCTGGCCGCTTCGTGCTGATCCCCAAGATATCAATGAAGGTCGACGGCGCGCCGCATCTCGGCAGTTGCGCGGCGACGATCGATGCCTCGGGCAAGCGCGGCTTCGTCGTGCTCGGCAAGGCAACCGGCCGCAACGCGCCCTGGGTCAAGGTATTGCTGATCTCCGACCGCGAGCTTCTGGTTACCGTGGCCGACCGGGAATTCGCCACCGGCGGACAGAGCTGGGTGCATGACGATCACCTGGAGATCTGGCAGGGCCTGCCGCTGGGCACCGACAAATGCGGCGTTGCGAAGAAGGAGCTGCGGCAATGGGGTCTGCGGATCGCCGATGCGCGCATATTTGCCGCCCATGGCCGCGCCGAGGCGCTGACCGTGCTTTCGCGCAGCCGCAAGCGGGAGAACGGGCTCGTCATCGCCTCCTTCCGGCTGCGTCTTGAGTTCAAGGCCGAAGGCCTCACCGTGGTCTACAGCAAGGCCAACCGGCGCCGCCAACGTCTGATGATCTCGACCAGCCGGCTCAAATACCGCGATCCGACCTCGCTCGGCGAGGCCTATACGATCCCGCGCGGCGCGGCGCGCTGCGTCATGCGGAACGGCGTGCTCGACGTGATCCAGAGCGGCAACTTCCACGCCATCGTCCAGTCCGAGCGCTGAGATCGCGGCCGCGCCGGGCTTGCCTTCTGTCCGTCTTGCTATAGATGGAAGGGACGGCTCTCCGTCCCAATTTCGGCCCCACCGCGTTGCCTTGACGACGGCGTTGCCGGGGGGTAAGGGGAGGGTCGTTACCTGCGGCGGGTGTAGCTCAGTCGGTTAGAGCGCCTGGTTGTGGTCCAGGAGGTCGGGGGTTCGAATCCCCTCACTCGCCCCAATTACCCTTTCCCAAATATAGATCGATCTAATTGGGTTTTCGCCCTGCACGCGCCTCCGCCCTCTCCAACGCGGTCGGTAGCTTAAGTGTTGACTTCACTGATCAAGTGCGTCGCGGCGCCGAGGCAGCGGACCCAGGTTTGGTCATGTCGCTGGTATCGGCCACCGTGCCACTATGGCGAGCAGCCGAGAACGATTGCGCAAACGTTTCAGGACTGCGGGATTTACTGCCGGCGCGCTGGTGTGCCTTGGTGTTGTTGTGATCGCGTACTTCCTAAATGGGCCACCCAATTTCGCCGATGAAGAAGAGGTGTTGGTCGCAAAGATCAACGTAATTATTGCTTTGGTAGCCGGTCTTTTCATAGGCGCGATTGTCGGATGTGTCATTTCGGCCATTGGGCGTTTCATCTGGCCTCCAAACAAAGACGCCTAGCCCGAAAATCGCATAGATGTCTTCGACTGCTCACGCCGCTGCGGCACCGGAAGTATGTGCAGGCCCCAGCCGTCGGCGACGAGGCTTCACAATCCCCGGCCCGTGCTCAGCGTTACCTGGATGGCGAGTGCGCCAAGGAAATCAGATACCAGCCGCCAAGCTCCGACAGGAACTCGCGCAGCACGAAGAACACGATGGTGCCGACGATCGCACCCTCGACGCAGCCGATGCCACCGCCCTATCACCGTTTCGGCAGGCAGTGCTGGGTGCTGGGGCAGTTGGGATTGATCTCATATTTCGGCTGGCCCTTCTTGCGTTCTTCGCTGAGGCGTTTCTTTTTCTTCTTCTGCGCAGCGGTTGCCTTGAAGACGGGACACAGGTTGGTTTGCACGACCGTGCAATTGAAGCTCGCCGAATCGAACCGGAGATAACCGCCCTCCTTGGGCGTTTGCCGGCGAACTTCGCTCTCGCAGAGCTGGACGGCTACATCGCGTGCGCGCTCCATTTTCGGTGCGCGGGCAAGGCCCTTGATCTTTGAGAAATCGACGCGCGTTTCCTTGATGCAAGGATACCAAACCCCCTTGGCCTTGTCGTAGCAGTCCTTGCGCTCGCGACGCTTGAAAACCGCGGTCTTCGGCGCAGCCAACGCGGTCGGCACCTTTCTCACAACACCGTCATATTCACCGCGCGGGGCATCGCCTTCGAAGGCTTCGCCGCGCTCGTCGACATGGGCGACGACGAATGTCTTGACGCGTTTGCTTCTTTGGCACAGCGCGCTGGTCTCAAGTTCGGCGATCGGCGCCGCGGTGCTGCATCCGACAACGCTGAGCGCGCAGACCAATGCCAGTCCACGGCCAATAGCCCGCCGCAGCGGAACAGTCATGGGCATGAGAGAGCGACCTTTCATCGTTGAGGAACCGCGCACCGCGATCGTCGAGCCTTGATGCCTACTTCGCAGGGGCGCTGAGCGCGCCCGGGTATTTTCGGTTGAGCCGGGCTGCCGTCGCGCGGGGATCGATGGTGCGCCTGCCGCTCCGCTTGAGCAATGCGATCGTTACCGTCGCCTGTATCTGGACGCGCGCGCTCCGCCCTACTCTCAGGAATGGGGCGCGGGGGTAGCCGCCATAAAATCCGTGGCGATTGAAACGCGAGCGCCGATCGAGGCGATGCGAGAAATAAGGATAGCCTTGTATATGTTCGCGCAGCTCGAGATTGGCATTGGAGCGTCGGTTTACGATTTGGAAGGCACGGGCCTTGCGGGTGTTTGCCACCTGCGCCGCCCGCCACAGTGCCATGTCCTCCGCCAATTCGCGCGCTCGCGCGACGTCCGCTGCGCGCCTGCCGCGATCAAGCGCCACCCGTCGTGTCGGTGCAAGGTAGGTGACTTCGATCTGGTCGCCCCTCACGGTCCGCTCCGAATAGCCGAAGTTCTTCGCCTCGGAGAGCGGCGATGCCGGGCAGGCGGCCGCTGACCGGGCCCGGAATCTCGCGGGCCAGCACGGCTATATCGACGTGATTGCGGCCGTAGATCTCCGCGATGCGTTGGCCGCTTTCGACGACGGCCAGTTCCGTGACGCCGAGGAGATGGC
>Ga0209633_10001907_pt1 | contig 20739 bp, 18 predicted proteins | sample Cruoilmetagenom1_FD_187290 | JGI IMG/M metagenome (GOLD analysis project Ga0209633, IMG submission 187290) | Oil polluted marine microbial communities from Coal Oil Point, Santa Barbara, California, USA - Sample 1 (SPAdes) (version 2) | ecosystem: Environmental > Aquatic > Marine > Oil seeps ... | reverse complement strand
AGTGGGGCACTTAGCCGAGCCGTCGTCCAGCTAACATTCTTCAGATGAGAAAGCCTCCCGCAACTGCTTAGCAGTTTTGCAGGGCGGCGGGGCCGACCGAGCTTGATCGACATCAATATTCCATCCGGCCAAATTGTGTAAGCTGTATTCAGCGTAGGGGTCGGCGGCGCGCAGGCTAAAAGATATGGAGTCCGTCGATGTTGGGCCGGAATATGGTCAGCGGCATCTTTACCGAGCGAGATATGTTGGATCGGGTGGTAGCATCTGCCCTGTCACCCGAAAGCGTCGAGATTCAGCAGGCGCTCGATGATCTTTGGAGGGGTTTCCCATCTAGGCGCCCGGCGCTGTAGGCGGAGCAGAGGCATTAGGCAGTGGAGAAGTCCGGCTTCGATTTCGGTGTTTCGGCGTTCTACTTCCTGCGCCATGGTGAGACATTTGAAAGCGAGGTAGGCATCGTCCAGGGCCAAAACGAAACCGAACTGACCGCCCAGGGACGGCGTACCGCCGAGCGCGCCGCGGAGAAGCTCTCGTCCGTCGCCTTGGGATCGATCTATTCCAGCCCACTCAAGCGCACCATGATGACAGCCTCAATCGTCTCTCTGTTTACCGGCGCGCCAGTCCATGCGCTGCCCGGCCTGATGGAGCGCAATTGGGGCATCTACCAGGGGCACCCGAAAAGCCATCGGCCCTCGTCGGCCAATCCGCCGACCGTAGAATCGATTGAGGCTTTCCAGAGCCGCGTGCTGGCCGCCATGCAGTCGATCACGGGGCCCTCGCCAGTGCTAGTGGTGGGGCATTCCGGCGTATTTCGCATTATCTGCGCGCACGCCGGGATTGCTATCAAGCAATGGGCCTCGGTCGCGAACGGTGAGATTTTGCTGCTAAGCCCTTCGCTGATTCCGGGTCGGGCTTGGCACATCAGCATGGTTTGAGGTCCAGAATCCCAAGAGCAAACTTGAACCATGTTATCGCGCGCGCAGCCGCCGACGAGTATCATTTCATCCATTGCCCCAACCGTCGGGGTCTCAATCACGGAGCCTTAGGCATCCGTGTCACGACGCCAGTCGGACGGCTTGGCGGGGAGGCTTGAACTTGAATATGTCCAAAACCCCGGGTGTAGGTGCAGATACAGCGCACATCGCTGCCGCGCTACTGAAAGATCCCATAGACTTCTTTCTGAGCGAGCATAACCGGCAGCTCGAATTCTGCGATGCGCTGGAAACTCTGGCCGATGTGATGGAAATCCAGCCAGTTAAGGAGCAGGCTGCGGTCCTACTACGCTTCATGACTGAGGATTTGCCGCTTCACATCGAGGACGAGGAACAGGATCTCTTCCCTTTGCTGATGTCGGGCCGCGAACAGCAAACCGAGATCAATCAGGCACTGGCCCAGTTGATCACCGAGCACGAAGGCGACAAGGAGTTGGTCCGCCCGATCGTCGCTGACCTGCAGGAGATCAATGATGGCCGTGCTCTAGCCGACCCCGCGAGGTTCCATAGAAATGTGCAGGTCTTCTGCGGGCTGCAACGGCGCCATCTGATTTGGGAGAATCGACTAGTCCTTCCATTGGCCAAACGCTCACTGAGCAACGCGGAAAAGGCGGAGCTGAGACGTCGAATGATCGCCAAGCGCGAAACCCGAGCAAGGAGATAGCGGGTGGAGGCCATCCCATCAGAGCCGACGATGAGTCCCAGATCGAAGGTCTAGTCAAATACCTCGATCGGCTTTGCGGTCAGCCTTTCGGAGAGTGCCTGTATGATAGTGGCCAAGACGTCGTGAACCACCTGCTCGCGATTGTAGTTCACGATGATCGAAGTCCGGCTGCGATCGGCCTCGGACAAAAGATGTGTCTGAATGCGCCATATCGAATCGAAATAACGCAGATAGCGTTCGGCTCGCCGGTCGGCGCAACGCTCTCCACGCCCCCGAAACCGCTCCCGCAGATGCTCCGGGTTGAGGATCGCCAGCATGATTGGAACCACGATGACATTCGCATCCTGGAGGATGCTATTGACCAAACGTGGCTGCACGTGAACGCCTTCCAGTATGAGTGATGTCGATTCGCGCAGAGAACGGGCCACGACGGCCTCACACGGAACCGTTAGCAGTTCAGCATGCGCTTTATAGCCATCTATTAACCGTACATCGGACACCTTTTCCGCACTTGATTTCGTCGGAAGCGCCTCCCAGGCGTTGTAGGAGGACCGGTGCAGCACAGGAAGTAGACGTTCAGGGATCATTGCTCGCATCACCTCGCGGAGCAGATCTGTGGACTGAATGCGGACGATCTCTAGACGCTGAGCGATCTCGGTCGCCACCGCACTTTTTCCTGTTCCGGGGGCGCCGCCGATTAGCAGCACAAGCGGCTGCCGCATTCTCAAATAGTTGACCAAGACCAGGTAACGCCGTGCCGCCTCAGCATCCAACGACATGCGAACATAGCGATACGTCAAATGGCCAAGCCATCGGGACGAAATTTCTTGCAGTGACTTGCGCATCAGATGCTGAAATATAGCCGCCGTGACCTTGCTGGAGCTCTCGTAAGACATGCCGCTTGATTCGAGAACCAAACGGTGCCTTTCCCGGGAAAACAGGCGGGTCTGACCGTATGCATCGCGGATTAGAATTGTATCCGGCGACGCAGGATGTTGGTAGCGCCGCGCCACTGCCGGGCCGAAGGAGGAGATGTGGTCCAGAACAGCATCGCGCAGTTGTGCCCTGGTAATCTCGGGCGTCCCGCCGAATTGCGCGCGGACGGAATCGGCAACCGTGTAGGCGTCTTCAAATGACAAGCCCGCTCGCTGCAACGAGCGCGTAAGGATGCCTCTCAGAAAAGGAATCTGGGTTTGGCCGTCTTCCTGATCAACAACAAAGGTTTTCGCCATTAGCCTGCTCTGGAAAACCTTGGTCCACAACCGGACCGCCCTGGACTCAGTGTGATTGACCTTGGCAAAGGATGTCGTGATTCTGGCCGATTCGGGGACCGTCGTCTAAGCGTCAATCCTCGTCGGTTGACCAAGTTGCCGCGGTCACGACTTGCTCTTGAAGAGCTTTGTTTTGCCACTTGAGCTGCGACAGTACGCCTTTCACGACGTCGCTAACACTAACGATCCCGACCAGCGCGCTATCTTCAATCACCGGGAGATGGCGTATCTGACTGGCGATCATCTGCTCCAATAGATCTTCGGTACTGCTCGCACGCGTGCAGGTCACAACGGAACGGCTCATCAGGTCGGATACGGACATTTCGAGCGCGGCTGCGCCGTACTCGGCGATGGCGCGGACGATGTCGCGCTCCGAAATGATCCCGAGCACCGCACCGTTCTTGTCTTGGACTACGGCAGCGCCGATCCGTTCCCGACCGAGCGTGCTGGCGGCTTCCCCGACAGTCCTATCCGGTGCGATCGCAACGACACGGTCACCTTTCGTCTTGATGATATCCGCGACCTGCATCTAGATTCCCCTGGCAACAGCGTCCGCACCAAAGCGCACCGCAGCCTCCCTCAACGTGAGCCAACGAGAAGATGGTCAACGAGCGCTGCGCCGTGCGATCGCCCTTGGCTTGAGGCGCCGCAGACGCGTGGATTTAGCCTGCTGTTTTTCCGCCCATTCGATCATCAGCAGTTGGCATCCTCTACTCTTGCGGCCCTTGCCGCTCGGCTGCCGTTGGACATAACTGCCGTCAGGCAGCATGTCCCAGACGTTACGTTGGTCCTGCAGTTGGGTCTCAAATATAGCGCCCAGGTCCATTTTCTGTGCCAAGGACTCGATCGGCGTCATCAGCTCGACGCGGCTCTCTAAGTTGCGGCTCATCAAGTCTGCGGAGCCGATGTAGTATTCCTCGTCACCGCCGTTGCGGAAGTAGTAGATCCGGGAATGTTCCAGAAAGCGCCCCAGCACACTGATCACCGAGATGTTCTCGGAGAGGCCCGGAACGCCGGGGCGCAATCGACAGGAATCGCGCACAATCAACTCGATCTTGACGCCTTCACGGGAGGCCCGATAGAGAGCCTCGGTAATATCCGAATCCTCCAGCGCATTGGTCTTAAAGCGAATCAGCCCCTCGTTTCCGGCCAGCTGCTGCTTGATCTCACGATCGATCTTCTCCAGCAGGGCTTTCTTGAGGAATTTTGGTGCGGTTAACAGTTTATGATACTTGCGAGACGGCTTGCATCCACTGGTCAGATAGTTGAACAACTCCGTCAGGTCGTGACCAATGTCATCGTCACAGGTGAGCAGACCCAGATCCGAATAGATCCGCGCCGTTCCCGCATGATAGTTGCCTGTGCCAATATGGGCGTAGCGGCGAAGCCCGGAATAGTCCTGGCGCACCACCAAAATGGCCTTGGCGTGGGTTTTCAGCCCAACCACGCCATAGGTCACATGGATTCCGGCGTCCTCCAGTCGGCTGGCCCAGCGGATGTTCGCCGCTTCGTCGAACCGGGCTTTGAGCTCAACCGCCACGGCAACCTGCTTGCCATTGCGCGCAGCCTCGATCAGATACTCGAGGATCTCTGTGTCGGCCGACGTCCGGTAGAGGGTCATCTTGATGGCGAGAACTTTCGGATCGCGGCTTGCCTCACAAACAAAGCGTTCGACGGATGTCGCGAAGGATTCGTATGGAAATTGCAGCAGAATTGATCCGGCATCCCGGATGATATGAAAGATGTTGCGCAGGTCCTGGAGCTTCACATTGGTGATCGGTCGATGGTCGGGATCTTGCATGTCGGGATACTTCAGAGCGAATACCTCCATAAGATCGCGCATGCCGATTAGCACGTCTGACTCAAACACATCCTCCGATTCTTCAAGACCGAGCTCGGCGGCCAGCATGCCACGATGGACCGGGTCCATGTTCTGTTGAATCTCCAAGCGCACGATGGGTGCGAACTTGCGATAGCGCAATTCGGTCTCGATCATGCTAAGCAGATCCTCAGCCTGCTCCTCGTCGATCTCGGTGTTTGCATTGCGCGTAACTCGAAAAAACTCGCAAGAGTCGATTTCCATGTCCGGAAACAACAGATCAAGGTTGTTGGCCATAACCTCTTCGAGCGGCACCAAGCAGCCGGTCCCCTCCACGGCTAGGAATCGCGGCACGCCCGATCCCAAAGGAACCTTGATTCGGTTCATCATCGGCTCTTCTTGCTCGTCTCGATAGTGAAGGGTCACCAGGAGACTGAGCGAGAGATTGGAAATAAAGGGGAAAGGATGCGCCGGGTCCATAGCTAGCGGCGTGACCAAGGGAAGAATCCCTTTTTCGTAATGCTCGCGGACCCAGCGTTTTTGCTCCTCGGTCAGTTCGCTGTAGGCGGCGATGCTAATACCCACTTCCTGGAGGTTCTTGACCAACACGAGATAGGCTTGGCGTATCTCGAGCTGTAGCTCTCTGACCGCCTCACGGCACTGCTTCGCCTGTTCTTGCGGCGTCCGACCGTCCACGGTCCGTCGATGGACGTTGGCGGCGATCTGCTGCTTAAGACCGCCAATCCGCTTCATGAAGAACTCGTCCAGATTGGAGCTTGCGATCGCCAAGAACTTGACCCGCTCTAGCAAGGGATTGCGCGGGTCCTTTGCCTCGCTCAGGACGCGGGCATTGAATCTGAGCCAAGTGAGTTCCCGGTTGAGGTAGAACTCCGGATCTCGGAGATCGACAACGGCGTTCGATTCCGCGACTTCGGCCGCTCCAGCACTAACATCCGGGGTCTTTGCCGCAACACCTACAATATCAACATCGGTTAGATATGCTGGTTTGACCTTGGCTTCTTTCGATGCGACCGACTGGGCGACCGACTGGGCGACCGACTGGCGACGCGGCGTTCCGGTCCTCGGAACCATCTTCCCGCGCTGTCCGACGGTCTTCGACTCCGCTTTCGCTTTAAACCGCGGTGTCGGCTTGCCGGGTAGCTCCGTGATTTCAACCTTGGCCTTTGGTGCTTGATCCGACCCTTTGCCGGCACCCCCTGCTGCAGATCCAGCATCAACTTGGGAATCTGTGCTCATGGTGCCCGTGAACCTCCTCTGCTGCGGGATCGGATTTCCTCACAATTCAAACGGTGCCTGCCGCGTACGGGTAGGCCGCGAATCGCGCATAATGAGCCTAGCGTACCTTCGTCAATCCGCGGGTGGCTGGAATACTCTGCCAACGGTCCGTCGCAAGACGCCGGCTACCCACGCGTCTCTTTGAACTCGCCAGCGGACGACAGGCAGACCATCGGAAGTGAAGCCCCCTCCCTATGGGCAACGAACGCGAGCAGGGCCCTTCATTCCAGGCAAATCAACTACCGCGAGATCGCCCGATTTGACCCCATTACTTAGAGTATATTCTGCCTGCTTTCGAACAACCGCACATTGACATAGATCATAGATATGCCAGTGAGAGATTGGCTTATAAGCTATTGTAATTGAGCTCATATTCGGACTCGATGCTCGCTGCACCGGGCAACCCCTGGGTGCCCGCGGAGGAGCAGAGATTTCTTGACCGGCGGACGCGTTTTTGGGCTCCCCGCCTCACTCCGCTGCTTCCGGAACTTCAGGCTGCTCATCTTCCTGCCATTCGGTCCGGGCTATCTTTCGGCACAGCCGGTAGATTCGGCTGAGACTTTCGAAGATCTCCATTTCGTTCGTAAAGGTCTCCAGTCGATTTGGCTCGTCCACTACCAAGCGCTCTACCTGGTACTGTGCGGACTGTTGGGCGAGTTGCGCCATGGTCTTTTTCATGTTCTTGACGATCAATGCGGCGGCCTTATCATCCTCGCTAGCTGCCTTGACAGCCGCATCGAGTGCCCGGGCGACTTCCGCATAATAGTTTTGGATAACCTTTTGGGTTTTCTTGCTAACGACCACGTTCTGCTCAATGCGCCCGCGGCCGATCCTCACTAAGTTCGTTTCAATGATATCGCCGATCTGCTCGAGGTAGTTCACCACCTGCAACAGGTCCACGACCTGCTTGGATTCCTCGGCCGATAGCTCGGCCGTGCTGATCTTGCCAAGGTACTGCACGATGTGTCCGTGCAGGATGTCGATATCGGTATCCATGATTTCGAGGGCTTCCAGGTCCTCTTCGGTGCCGGAAATCACGGCCGGCAATGCGGCCGTGAGCATGTTCTGGGCCAGTTTGCCAACCCGTCCGATTTCGCGACGCACGCGGTCGAGCGCCAGAGGTATGGTGGAGAGCAGTTCCTTGTCGAGGTACTTCGGCTGAATGACGAGCGGCTCGACCACAGGCTTGTCCGGCACGGCCCACTCGCAAAAGCGGGCGAACAAAGCGGCCATCGGCAAAAATACAAAGGCGATACCAACGTTGAAGATGGTGTGGGCGTTGGCGATTTGCCTGGGCGTCTCCGCCGCGAGACGAGCGAAGCCAGTAAGGTCTTCATGAATCGGGGAAATTGTTCGTATGAATTCGGCAAAAGGCGGGATGAACCCGACCATCAGGAGGACACCGACAACTTTGAAGGTGACGTGAGCGACCGCAACTCGAACCGCCTCTCGCGGTTTTCCGATCGCCGCGAGGCCGGCGGTGGCGCAGGTGCCGATATTGGCGCCGAGAGCCAGCGCGATACCGGCTTCGAGGCTGACCAGGCCCTGAAGGGCCAAGGCAATAACAACGCCCATGGTGGCTGAGGAGGACTGTATCAAGCTCGTGAAGGCAGTGGCGAGGAGGATCCCCACGAGGGGACTCGACACATCCTGCATCAAGGCTATGAAGGGCTCATAGCTTCGCAGGGGTTTCATGCCTTCGCTCATAATCCCCATGCCGAAGAAGATCAGGCCCAGGCCCATGACCAGGGAACCATAGGACTTGGCTATGTCACGCTTGCCGGTGAAAATAAGCAAGAACCCGATGGCGACGAGCAGAAGCGCATACTTTGTGACCTTGAAAGCCACGATCTGTGCTGTAATCGTAGTGCCGATGTCGGCGCCCAAGATGACTCCGATCGCTTGCGACAGAGACATGAGACCGGCGGTCACAAAGCCAACCAGCATCACCGTCGTTACCGATGACGATTGGATGACCGCGGTGACGAAGGCACCGGTGATCAAGCCCATTATCCGGCTGGTCGTCAGCGTACTGAGTATTGTCTTCATGCGCTGTCCCGCGACCCGCTTCAGGGACTCGGCCATTTGTTCCAAGCCAAACAGGAAAATCGCGAGCCCGCCGAACAGCTCCATCCCCATGATCCACCAGTCGATCTCCTGACCACCCGCCGTTGCGGCAAGTGCCGGCGTGGCGGCGAGCCACGTCAGGCTTCCGAGGACAAACAGCAGAACGTGCCGTGACCGGCAGCTTTCGCATTTGGCGGCAATCGTTGATATCATGGCAATCATCCAGTCTTGATTCCCTGTGCCCATTTCTCACGGGGGACCTGTGTCGGGACGGAACTCAAACCGGGCGGCCCTTCGCCGCTTACGCTCTGGTTCAAGGCGCTGTTCATGGGCGGTCCGATCGCAGCTTTGATCTTGACAATGATCTAAGATCTAAGGCGTCGAGACTTGGCGGCGGGCCACCCAAATCCTCCCGGCACGGTTCTCCACTTCACTCTGCGGTTTTCTTCGCCTTCACGATCGTCACCGGTACCGGTGAGAGTTGGACGACACGTTCGGCCTTGGAGCCCAGCAGCAAATGAGGCAGACCGGTGCGGCCCCGGCTGCCCATGACGATCTGTCGGGCGTGGCGCGAAGCGGCAATCTCCAGAATCCTCGTTGCCGGGACTCCCGGGACAAGAACCGGTTGCACCGCCTGCAACACCTCGTCGCCGGGACGTTCGGCTCGATGCTTGTCGAGAAACTCCTGCATCATATCGGCAGCGACCTCCTCGATCGGGCGCATCTGATCCTGCTTCTTGGTCTTGTAGCGGCCGGGGTCATCACCTGGGTCATGCACAACGTGCAATGCCAAAACTGGCGCGCCCGACAGGCGCGCGTAATCACAGGCCCAAAGCAGGGCCGCCCCGGAATCGGGCGTAAAATCAACGGCGACCAGGACCGGTCCGTCGCTCTTGGATCCTGTGTCGACTTGATTTGAGCTCTCGTCGGTCAAATCCAACTCCTCCCATCCCTTCAGCGCGCTTTAACGGACCCGTTCGGCGTCCCTCGGGCGTGGTGATTTCCCCACGGCTCTGGTCTTTAGATCGCATAAAACTTCAATGCGAGGCCGCCGAGGCGAGCCCGACGAGCTTCGTGATCTCGCGTCATCGTTCGTCACGTCAGCGACTAACACCAATCGCTGCCATCGGCGACAATCCATGCACCCTTCAACTAATCGCAATCGGGCTATATTGAAGAACAAGAAGTACAGAGTCCACAACATGGCGACGTTGATTTAGGTCAATGCGCAACGGCCAAGAGTTGCTATTTTTTGAAACGCCTCAATAGCTAACGGCTCCATGAAATGGGCCAGAGCGGATTCGGGGCGCCAATTAGTTGGAGGACGGAAACGGATCAAACTCAAGTCACGCCGTGAACACCTGCTCACCGACAGGGAGTAACAAACCCGAAATCGATCTTTGTTGGGCGATAAAGGCCATAAACCGAACTTCATTGTCGAGAAGATAGGACGGGAAAAAAACGGGGAGGCATGGATGGTGTGGGCCGCCCAGACGGTCATCGAGTTTTGGACCGCAGCAATGGCATTTTTTGCTTTTGATTCCGCACGTCTGCTCGAGCCGGGGGTGATCATAGCCCTGTGTCTTCAGGTTCTTCTTTTCCTCTCCTCAGCTTTCTTCTCCAGTTCCGAGACCGCACTGTTCTCCCTGAATAGGATACAGCTGGAGCAGATGCGCCGCGCCGCCGATCCGCACAGCGAGCTGATCGAGGAGATCCGGATCTGCAGATAGACACAGTTTCCACCCCAAAGTATTCGACCTCGTGCGGCTCCGCGGTAGCTGCCACTAATGAGTTCTATCAAAACCGCCGGGCCGTAGTTTTTTTTCAGTGTGATAGCAATGTATATTGAATCCCGAGGAAGCGATGTTTGAAACTGCCGAACTAAATCGGAAAATCACCAAATCCGAATACAACAAAGCGGTGCCCACCCTTCGCACCGAACTGTTGGAAGCGCAGCAGATGATCCGGCGGGCGAGATTCCCCGTTGTTGTCCTATTCGGGGGGGTCGACGCCGCAGGTAAGAATGAGACCATCAACCTGCTGAACGAGTGGATGGATCCGCGCTGGATCGTCACTTGTGCCTACGAAGCGCCCTCGGACGAAGAGCATGAACGGCCGGAGTATTGGCGTTATTGGCGAGATCTCCCGGCGTCCGGGCAAGTCGGCCTGTTCTTGAGCGCTTGGTATTCGCGCCCGATCCTGCAGCGCGTCTATGGTGAGGTCGATGAGGCTAAGTTCGACAAAGAGCTGGAGCGAATCGCAACGTTCGAGAAGGAGTTAGCCGACGATGGTGCACTGATCTTGAAGTTCTGGATGCATCTAAGCCGGGAGGCTCAAAAAAAGCGATTCAAGGCTCTCGAGAAAGATCCGCTGACCTCTTGGCGAGTGACCAAGATGGACTGGGATAACCTAAAGCACTATGGCGCATTCATCGCCACCGCGGAGCGCGCGATCTCACGCACCAGCACGGGTGAGGCACCCTGGCAAATCGTCGAAGGCTACGACATGAGATGCTGCGGCTTGACCGTGGCGACCGCGCTGCGTGATGCCATGCGCAAGCACTTGGCCGAGACCGAGATCAGGACGAAGCTGGCCGCTGAAATGAAGGCGCAGGAATCTTCCTTAGCGGTCACCCATGACACCACCTTGAACGACGATGGCCCAAAGGTGGTGAAAGAAAAAGAAATTGAGGACGGCATCACGATTCTGAGTCGATTGGATATGAAGCGGTCGATCAGCAAGAGTGACTATCGCGCCGAACTCGCGGCCCAGCAGGCCAGGCTCCATCGCCTGCAACGCAAGGCGGTGCTTCACGGAACCTCTGCGATTCTGGTCTTCGAGGGCTGGGATGCCGGCGGCAAGGGTGGCGCGATACGCCGGATCACATCGGCACTGGACGCGCGCCAGTATCGGGTCATTTCAATTGCCGCGCCGACCGACGAAGAGCTTCAGCACCACTATTTGTGGCGCTTCTGGCGGCACATCGCGCGTGCCGGCCGTGTAACGATCTATGACCGGAGTTGGTACGGCCGGGTTCTGGTCGAACGCGTCGAGGGCTTTGCCGCGCCGGCGGAGTGGCGGCGCGCCTATGGCGAAATCAACGACTTCGAGGACCAGCTTGTCCTGCATGGTGTCGTTCTGTCCAAGTACTGGCTACACATCACGCCCGAGGAACAATTGCGCCGCTTCAAGGAGCGCGAGCAGATTTCCTACAAGCGTTGGAAACTGACCGAGGAAGATTGGCGTAACCGGGAGAAGTGGGGCGCCTATGAGGAAGCGGTCAACGATATGGTCGAACGGACCAGTACCGCACACGCGCCCTGGACCCTAGTTGAAGCCAACGACAAGCGCTATGCCCGTATCAAGGTTCTAACCACGCTATGCGAACGATTGGAACAGGCTCTATCCTAACCATCGGCCCTAATTCGCCATCGGCCCCAATTCGCCATCGGCGCTGAGTCCTTGGCCATGACCGCGCCAAATCCGCTAGCGCGGGAATTGCGTAATATTTCCGTAGTATTTTAACGTATATCAATTTGCCTGCCGCGTGCTTGAGGTAGTTTTCCGTAATATGACAATGCCTTCTTTGGCGCATGCAAAAAGGCGCCAAGAACAGGGGAGCAAGCATCTATAGTCACACCAAATGAGGGCGCGATCTAGGACGGTCCGGCCGTCGAAATCCTGTTAGCGTCCGCATTCTCCGAATTGTGGCCGAGAGAGAGGAATACCCATGGTCAAGCCGAGCACTTTCGCCAGTCTGTTTGGACGCTCGCCATTTAAAGCCATGCAAACACATATTGCGGCCGCGGCGAAGTGCGCGGACGAAGTGCCGAATCTATTCGAGGCCTTGTGCGCCGGTGACAAGGAAAAAATCCTAGAGATCAAAGAGTTGATCTTCAAGCTCGAACAGGATGCCGACGATATCAAGAATCAATTGAGGACCAATCTGCCGCGCAGCTTGATGCTGCCGGTCGATCGCCGGGACCTGCTCGAGGTTCTGGACATGCAAGACTCCATAGCAGACACAGCCCAGGATATCGCCGGCCTTCTGGTCGAACGCCCTATGGATGTCCCCAAAACTCTCAAGCAACCTTTATTGGCCTTGACCCGACGCTGCGTCGATGCCTGCGGCCAAGCGGTTCTGATCATCGGCGAACTGGATGAGTTGGTGGAAACCGGTTTCCGAGGACGTGAATCCGACAAGGTCTCAAAGATGGTTGATCAGCTGAACCAGATCGAGACCGAGACCGACGAAATGGGCATGGAGTTAACTCGCCAGTTGTTCGCGCTGGAAGACCAGATGAAACCGGTCTCGGTGATGTTCTGGTACCAGCTTATCCAGTGGATCGGCGACCTCGCAGATTACGCCGAGAAGGTGGGCAATCGTTTGCGTCTATTGCTAGCGCGCTAACGAGCGAACAACAGGGAGGGGAAGGAGCGGGGTATGGACATCATTGCCTTGCATGGCACTACTTTCATCGTGATCGCGATTATCTTCGGCCTCTATATGACCTGGGGTATTGGCGCTAACGATGTGGCCAATGTGATGGGAACTTCAGTTGGTTCCGGCGCCATCACGGTCACGACCGCGATCATTATCGCCGGCATTTTCGAATTCCTGGGCGCGGCACTCGCTGGAGGGCGCGTTACCGCGACGATTCGTAAGGGCATCATCGACCCCGGTCCAATTGTCAACAACCCGGAGATCCTGGTCTTCGGCATGCTGGCCGCCCTCCTGGCAGCCGCCGTATGGCTTATGGTCGCCTCCACGCGTGGTTGGCCGGTCTCGACGACCCATTCGATCGTCGGGGCCGTCGTCGGATTTGCCATCGCGGGCATCGGGTTCGACGCGGTGAAGTGGGACAAGATCGCCCAGATCGTGGCGAGTTGGGTGGTTTCCCCTGTGCTTGGCGGAACGATATCCTTCATCCTCATGATCTCCATTCGCCGCCTGATCCTCAACACCGACAACCCCTTTCAGAGCGCCAAGCGCTGGGGACCGGTGTACATATTCTTGGTCGGCTTCATCATATCCTTGGTGACCATGTACAAGGGGCTCTCGCACCTCAAGCTGGAGATCAGCGTGCCCATGAGCTTCGCGCTCGCCACAATCATCGGACTGGCGATCACGGCGATCGGCTGGGTTCTGATCCAGCGCGTGACAATCGATGAGAGCGCCGACAAGGACTACCATTTCGCCAGCGTCGAGAAGGTCTTCGTGCCGATGATGGTGTTCACGGCCTGCGCCATGGCCTTTGCTCACGGTTCAAACGACGTGGCCAATGGCGTCGGCCCCTTGGCCGCGGTGTACGGTCTCGTCCAGTCGGGCGGTGAGGTCGCCCAGAAATCCGAACTGCCAATTTGGATTCTCTTGCTCGGCGGTTTCGGCATTGTCGTCGGGCTCGCGACCTACGGCTACCGGGTCATGCGCACGATCGGAACCCGCATTACCGAGCTGACCCCGACCCGCGGGTTCAGCGCCACCATGGCCGCGGCGGCCACCGTGGTCTTGGCCTCACGCACCGGCATGCCGGTCTCGACGACACATATCGCCGTCGGCGCCGTGATGGGCGTCGGCTTGGCCCGTGGCATCGGCGCCCTGGATCTACGCGTTGTCGGGGGCATTATCGTATCCTGGATCGTCACCCTGCCAATCGGCGGCGTTCTCGCGGCACTATTCTTCTTCACCTTGAAGGGAATTTTCACCTAGCCTGCCATCCTGAAGCGGCTTGGCTGCGGCGGTCTGGAGAGGTTATCGCCTCACGCCGCGGGAACCAGGTTCGCCATGCGCGCGCGCAGCGGCTCGACGGGATACATCAGCGGAATCATCTCATGGCGATCACGGATCATCACGGCGACCTTGTCCGGCCGGGCGCTGAACACAACGTGGTGGTTCTTGATGCCGGCGAGATCGGTCCAGACCGCGCCTTGGGACGTGACGGGCGTGTGCGAGACGATGAACGGCGTGTGCTTGGCAACCCCCAGCTGCTGTCGGAAGGACTTGACGTCCTTCTTACTGTAGCCACCCGGGTATGACGGCCGCCGCAGTCGGTTCCAGGTCAGCTCGTGGGCCAGTTTCGGGTGAGCACGGATATTGATCAGCTCCCGCGGCGAGACACGCCGGCGCGTCGGACCGGCATGGCACGCGATGAAATCCTCGGAACGGACGACATATGGAAGCAGATCGAAGCACTCGGCGAGGCGCTTTGCGTAGCTACTGCCACGCAGTAGCTTGACCTGACGACGAAAGATCTGACCTTGCGGCACACCGGCCTTGCCCACGGACTCGTCGAAGCTTTCATGGTTGCCGCGCAAGTAGAAGACATTCCTCGGGAACCGTATCTTGAGCTTGAAGATCAGATCGAGCATCAGTAGCGACGATTCCATCTCTTCCAGCATACCGTCCTCTTCGCGGTGCACCGTATCGCCGAGCAGAATAAGTGCGGCAGTTCCGCTCCGCAGCCCCTCGAGGAAGTGATTCGCGCTCAGAATGCTGAGCAGGTTGTCGATCTGCGCATGAAGATCGCCCACGATGATCGGCGTGACGTCGCGAGGAAGATCCAGAAGACCGCCGGGCTGCCCTTGGCTGTCCTGGGCGCGATACGGATCGTCGCGTAGAAGCTCGTTCATCCCTTTTATGGCCGCCATAGCTTGGTCGGGCGGCAGTAATTCGATCGGGCCGTCAAAGATCTCAGTCACAGAGCGTAGGTTGTCCTGGCGGTTGGCCCAAATCCTGGCTATGGCGGTTGGGTCGTCCACGCTGGAAACAAAGGTGTCCCGTTCGATGTCGAGCGGCTCGAGGAGAATTTCTCCGCCCTCGTTGGTCAACTTCAGGTGCCGTTTCTTGACGCTCTTGGGAAAGCCGAAAACGCGGTCAAGCTCCTCGTTGCCGCGACCGATTACCAGGCTCTCGCCTGGCCGGATTCGGGCAAATCCGGCGATACCACTGAAGTAGCGATCAGGGTCGACCAAGAGCATGTCGCCAACGGCGGCGCCAGGGATGACGCGAGTCAGAACGTCCCCAAACAGCCACAAATGCTGCTTGCCCAGATCGAGGCGGATGGGTTTTCCGTCAAGGACGACACTCAATGGGGCCTTCATGAGCAGGGGCTCGGCCCCCAGAGAACCGGGCAGGATCTTTTGAACCGGATAGAACGGGTTCTTGAGAAGCCCAAGCTTCATCTCCCCTCGCCTCCCCTGATTAGCAGTCCTAGCCTCAGGTCGTATTTTTTTACTTCTGTCCGACTATGTACTTGGGAATCCCACCAAATTCATCCCTGACAAACACGCATAATCCCACTTGTGAAAAGTATAGTGCGACTTCACGATAGACAGCAACCTGTCTCTCCACTTCACCGAGAGTGACCGTCTGATCCACGGGATGGGAATGCAACCGGCGGCGTTTCAGCCGCCATTCAAGGATTTCCTCGGGCGGCGGAAGCGAGAACTCAAAACAGAAGCGATTGCGCCAATCGACGGAGAACAAGCCTTTCTTTTCAGGTGGCAGAAGGATCCGGGACTCGTCCAACTCAAGTGGCTCTGGCGCTTCGAGCCATTCCGGATCAATCACGGTCATGGCGTGGGGATAGCCGACGAAGGGTAGCCCGAGGTGGACTTCCCGCGGACGGAAGGTCAAGGACTTGGCTCGCCACCAGTTCTTCAACGTAAGATCGATATAGCCCTCTTCGGGCCAGCCGTGAATCTGAGTGATCAGCTTCGTCTTGCCCGAGCCGGGCGGACCGGTCACTAGCAATTGCCGAAACCGCATGTCCTTTGGGAAAGCAACGCCCTTGAAAATTTCGACTTGCTCGATCGAAGCAAGTTCGAGCTCGATCATCTTCCTCATCATGCTGTTGCGACAGGATCTTTGGACAGGGCGCTGGAAATGACCGCGGGACAGACTCTATATCAGCTATGAGAGGGCTCTGTAAGGGGGTGTCCCTGCCACAAATTACATCCGGACGTAGGAATGGTGCAGACCGCGGCTTTGTCACAAGAAGCTCCTGCTGCCGCACTCGACTAACGCGTTGACGGCGAAATGGCCCTCAGAGACTTTCGGCCGTTTGGGCCAATTTTGCTCTGATACCGCTATCTCCCGTCAACACGTAGTCGGCCAAAGCCCGCAGAACCGCGGGGTCTCGCGCCGAAGTCTCTGGCACTTTGGGAAAACACGGTCTCGGTGGTGGGCCCGGCAGTCTGGAGCGAACCTATCTCCGCTGAATTCCCTGTTTAGCAGGGAAAATACAGGGAATTTTCGCTAGTTTGGCCAATTTGGCGGAATTTCCAGCGGAATCCGTTCGTCAATTCAGTAGGTTAACCACGAATTCCCTAAGAATCGGAACAGGGAATTTTAGCTGCGTATCAGGGATTCTTCTCGCCATAACAGGGAAACGCATCTGCGGATCAGGGAAAGTTTCAACAACCTTGCCGCAGATTCAAATCCTGGGCGCACAACCAGTAAGGACGTGGATGTCAGTTTTCTGATCAACTACGTCCGATTCACCTTCATGAGCCGACGTTCGAGGTGTTGTCCCGGATTTCCGAGTTTGACCCACTCCAGACGTTCGGGCTTTCGACCGCAACGGTTGGAAAGAGCGGTTTGCGGACCTTTGATTGTACCACCGAATGACGGGTTCGTTCATCGACAAGAGCACGCCAACTCACGAACCTCGCGGCTGAAACCGGTTCTTCCATTTTGCGATGCGATCAAAGTCCCGGTCCTCGTAAGCCTTCACTGCCGCCATCAGATCAGGGACGTCCGTTGTTTCCCGGTCTTCGGCAAGCTGCGTCAGCCGCATCGTATACCAGGCGGTTATCCCGCCCTCGGGAGGTGAGGCAAATCTCGGAAACGTCGGATCACCCGCCGTACCCGTCTGCCATCCTCTCGGAAGGGCGGGGTCCAGCACCAAGGCCCGTGCGAGGCCGACGACATCCGCGCCACCGCCCGACACTGCGTCGACCGCTTGCTGTAAGGTCTTGAAACCACCTGTCACCATCAACGGCTTTTTGGTCCACCGCCGGGCGCTTTTTGCAAACTCGATGAAATAAGGCCCCACGCCCGCACCATCGGAGGCGGATTTGGCGCCGGGGAAATACGTTCCCCCACTGATATCGATCAGGTCAATCCCCGTCCCGTCCAGCGCCGAGATCATCGCAAGGGCGTCGTCCTGCTCGAAACCACCTTCCAGCTGATCCGTCGCGTTCAGCTTAACGGCAACCGGGAACCTTGGGCCGACCGCGCTGCGCACTTCGTCCACCACCTCAAGCAACAGCCGCATTCTGGCCGTGATGGCCCCGCCATACGCATCCTCGCGCTTGTTGAACAAAGGCGAGAGGAATTGGCTCAAAAGGAACCCGTGCGCCGCGTGGATCTGCACGCCACCGAAGCCTACGTTTTTCGCCATGCGGGCCGTCCGGGCAAATTCCGACGGCAGGTTGCGGATCTCGTCTCGCGTCAGCGCGGCGCAGGTCAGCCCCGGGATATCGATCGCGCTTGGCCCCTTTGGATCGCTGATGGGGGGATGCGCCATAGCGCCTGCATGGCCAAGCTGGAGCCAAAGCTGCGCATCATTGACAGCCCCCCTGTGGGCAAGCAACGCGAACCGGTCAAGCTCTGCACCGGGGCCAAGCACAAGGTTGCCGGGCTTCTCAGCAAAGTTCGGATTGCCCTGAACCTCGCCGATGATCGAGACGGCCAGACCACCCTCGGCCCAGCGTTCATAGAGCCGGATCTGGGCGTCGGTCGGATTGCCGCAACCATCGCCAAGCGAATCCGACATGGCAGATTTGCCGATCCGGTTTTTCAGGATGGTCCCACATGGCAGCTCCAAAGGCTGGAACAGCGTATCACGATGATGTCCTTCCGAGTACGCCATTCCTGATCCTTATGTGTCACCTCTGCGTAAAAACTGAGGCCCTGCATCCGCATCAGCAGAACACATGCATCCAGATGTTGCCAGTGGATCGCTGAACGACCAGCCAGGAGCCGAATGCGGCGCAACCGATACCTCTGATCAAAGTCCGCTTTGTCCGCATTTCTGCCCTACCGCGCATTCTCGCTTGAGTCCAAACCTGGCTATGAGCGGACGTAAATGGTGCCTGCTGTCAACGACTGCTCCTGACCCGAAGCGGAAGTCGTACGCATCTTCGATAAGGCTATGATCGGTTCGATGGTCTAGCATTTGGCGCCATGTCCTTACTCGCCGCGATCGCCTCGGGTACCACGCTTGATGCTGCCTTCGCCTGCGCCTATCTTGTTGCCTTGGCATCAAAGTGATGTTGAGGAGGACAACCTCGGAGTGGCGCCAATCCAACGGATGGGATCCGGTCTAAGGCCGAGCAAAGTGACATCCCGGCCCTGCTCCTTGGCAATCACACCCATTTCATCCAGATCGGAGCTGTGCAAGCCATGGGAAACGAACCGTTTGTCGTCACGCCCGAAGCCTATGATCGGGCGCTAAATGTGGTCGGGACAAAGGTAACCGTGCTGGCGTCAAACGAAGCAACTGGAGGCTATGGGATTACGTTTCAACGGGGGCACGAAGGAACTGGTCCTCCGCCGCATAGCCACGACTGGGATGAGGCATTTTTCGTTATCAAGGGTAGTGTCGAATTCAGTTACGGGGAAAAGACGATGGTGGCCGCGCCTGGCACGCTCGTGCATCTGCCGGCCGGTACCGTGCATGGTTTTCGATATGGTGCCGGTGGCGGCGAGATGCTGGAGATCACCGGACAGGGTAGCCTCGCGGCAAACATGTTCACCGCCGTCGACCAGGAAATTCCACCCGGCCCACCCGACATCCCCAAGATCGTAGAGGTTCTCAAGAAGAACGGTGTTACCCTAGCTGAGTGAGGACGCAAGTTCTTCGCCTGAGCATGAGAGGCCAGCGGCGCTACGCCGTCAGGTTTTCATCTTGCTTCGTCGCTTCTTGGCTAGCTGCGAACATTGGCACATGGTCATCCACGGTTCCGCTCCTGCCCCATTGCCGACGCCGAATGTCTACCAAAGTGTTATGATCATGAGTGCCGCAGACGCAAGGGACATAAATGTCCTGACGTGATTCCAGGTGGTCCAGCGCGAGATGTATCTCTCCCAATGCTCCGCGCCATCGGCACTGTCTGGATCGACTTTCGCCAACGCATTGTTCAGGGGCACATTGAACGCGATGGTCACAAAGATGCAGCCGATCAGGTAAAGTAGCCCGCCGGCAAGCAGGTTACCTGCACCGGGCATCCCCCAGTGCAGGTAGCCGAACACAGCCAGGACCGCGGTAACAAGCGCAGTACCGAAAAAGGTTGTGAAAAACCACGGATTGAGAACGTTGACGTTGACCGATTGCATCGCCGCAATTCCCTGATCGCTCGGCAATCGTCCGAGGGCCTTCATGATGAAACTAGAGAACGCAAAGAATATTCCGGCGACCAGCCCCGCTCCTAACGCTGTGAGAAAGGCGATGTCATCCATGATTTCTCTAAGTTCCATCAAGCTGCCCACGCGCCCGTTGCCGCAACATCGCGGGCATAGTCGCTGAAATCCTTTGGCGCGCGCCCCAAGGCACGCTGGACGCCGTCGGTCAGATGTTCGTTGCGTCCGTCCAACACGGTCGTGAACAGATACATGATCAACCAAACGAAATCGTCGGGAAGCTGGTGTTGCTTTAAGAGTGTTTCGTAATCGCTAGCGGAGACCTCGACGAACTGAATGTCCCGGCCGCAGGCCACACCGATCTCATGGACCGCATCGGCGAAGGTCATCAGCCGTGGGCCCGTTACCTCATAGAGCTGGCCGATGTGACGGTCGTCCATCAGGGCCTCGACAACGACATCCGCAATATCATCCGCATCGACGAACGGTTCTTTCGTGGTGCTTGCCGGTAACACGACCTGACCGCCAAGGACACCATCCATCAGGAAGTTCTCGCTGAAGTTCTGGGCAAACCAGCCCGCACGGACGATCGTCCAGTCGGCACCGCTGTCTCTCAACACTTGCTCAGCACGCTGTGCTTCTTCCTCCCCACGGCCCGACAACAATACGAGTCGACGAATACCTGTTTTCAATGCCAGTTCGGTGAAGTGGCTAACCGCCTCTACCGCACCCGGCACCGCAAGGTCCGGTTGATAAGTGATATAGACAGAACCTGCGCCCTGCAGCACATCCGCCCAGGTAGCGGGCGCATTCCAATCAAAACTCGGGACGGTCGAGCGAGAAGCGACGATTACCTCCTTGCCAAGCGTTCGGAGGCGCTCGACCACGCGTCGGCCAGTCTTACCCTTGCCGCCTAGTACGAGCACCGGTTTTGCGTTTTCAGGTTCGTTCATCGTTGTCTCCATGAATATTGTAGGTTTCAATCAAGTCAGTTGACATGGTGTCAATTGACATCATGTCAAATATGTGTTTCTTGACACCATGTCAAGAGAAAACATCGAGACTCGAACCCGGATTCTGAACGCAACCTGGAAGCTGCTTGAGGCCGACGAGGGCAGGGGCGTCCGAATGAGCGACATCGCGAAAACCGCGGGGATCAGTCGTCAGGCGGTTTATCTGCACTTTCCCAACCGCGCGGAATTGCTCATCGCGACGACCCGCTACTTGGATGAGGTAAAAAACGTCGACGCGAGGCTCATGGCCAGCCG
>Ga0209633_10001906_pt1 | contig 20746 bp, 18 predicted proteins | sample Cruoilmetagenom1_FD_187290 | JGI IMG/M metagenome (GOLD analysis project Ga0209633, IMG submission 187290) | Oil polluted marine microbial communities from Coal Oil Point, Santa Barbara, California, USA - Sample 1 (SPAdes) (version 2) | ecosystem: Environmental > Aquatic > Marine > Oil seeps ... | reverse complement strand
CCTGTTTCCCCCGTAGGTAAATCGGGACAAATACGGTAAAATGATCGATTCCTAAGTAAATCCCTGATATAGCCGAATTATTATGACCCAACAACGCAAAGCCATCTCGCTGATTTCCGGCGGGCTTGATTCCCTGCTGGCCACTAAAGTGGTCATGGATCAGGGCGTCCACGTTGAGGGTATCAATTTTTTTACCGGCTTTTGCGTCGAGGGCCATACCCACGCCATCCGTAAGCGGGAACAAAAAAAGCCCAAGCGGAATAATGCCCTGTGGGTGGCGGAGCAGCTGGGTATTAAGCTGCACATCATTGATGTGATTGATGAATATAAAGATGTGCTCATCAACCCCAGGCACGGTTACGGTGCCAACCTCAATCCCTGTCTCGACTGTAAAACCTTTATGGTAAGTAAGGCGTTGCAATGGCTTGAGCAACACGACTTTGATTTTATTATTACCGGTGAAGTCATCGGCCAGCGGCCGATGTCTCAACGCAAGGACACCATGCCGGTTGTGGCGCGCGACTCCGGCGCTGGCGATCGTTTGTTGCGCCCTCTGTGTGCGCAGAATCTTGCGCCTACCCTGCCCGAACGTGAAGGCTGGATAAAACGCGATGAGATGTATGGTTTTAATGGTCGCTCACGCAAGCCGCAAATGGCGCTGGCCGAAGAATTCGGTTTTGATGATTACGCCCAGCCCGCCGGTGGCTGCTGTTTTCTGACGGACAAGAATTACTCTGACAAACTCGTCGATATGTGGCGGCACCATTCCAGCCGTGATTACGAGCTGGATGATATTATGTTGTTAAAAGTGGGTCGGCATATTCGACCGCGCGAAAATTTTAAAATGATTGTCGGTCGGGAAGAAGGCGAAAATAAATTTATGGAGGGTTATCGCAAGCAGTTTATATCGCTGTTTTGTAATAGTCATAGTGGTCCATTGGTACTGATCGATGGCGATGTTAGTGACGTCGATCTGGAGTTGGCGGCCAGTATTGCCGCACGTTATGGTCAGGGGCGTTCAGCGGAATCAGTAGAAATGAATATCAATTTTCCCGATGGTAGCAGTAAGCACATATCCGTTGCCCCAATTGCTCCAGGGAACATTGCCGAGGGGTGGTACGTGTGAGCACTTACCAGCTTGATGCGCGACGCCTCCTCTGCCCCATGCCTGTTATTAAGGTGCAAAACAGGGTTGGTGAATTGCTTGCCGGTGATATCCTTGAGGTGGTTTGTACAGACCCCGGCGCACGGAATGATGTGCCCGCCTGGTGTCGTATAAATGGGCATAAGGTCATCACTATGGAGCAAGGTGAGGATCGGCTCAAAATTACTATCGAAATAGGTGGCGCGGATGAGTGATCATCTCAGCACGCAGTCGCTGCCGCCACACGCCATGAATACCGAGGAAGCCAGAAAACAGCGCTACCGTGAGGTGCTGCGCGTCACCCTTATTGGTTCTGTGTTTGATTTACTTCTTGGCATCATTAAAATTGTTGGCGGAGTTATCGGTCACTCCACCGCCCTGATCGCCGATGGTGTGCACTCACTGTCAGATCTGATTTCTGATTTCATCGTCATTTATGCGGCCAAGCACTCGCACCGAGAGGCCGATGAAGATCACCCCTACGGTCATGGCCGTATCGAAACCCTGGCAACGGTTGCGCTGGGTATCGCCTTGTTTATTGTGGCCATTGGTATTGCCTGGGATGCCGTCGAACGTTTATTTAATCCGGAAGACCTCTTGCAGCCCGGTGTGCTGGCGCTGGTTCTGGCGAGTGTTTCCATTTTCGTCAAGGAGGGTCTCTACCACTATTCTATGACGATTGCGCGCAAGTATCGCTCCAGCTTGCTCAAGGCCAATGCCTGGCATTCTCGAACGGATGCCATTTCATCGGTGGTGGTGGCAATTGGTGTGGCAGGTAGCATGGCGGGGCTGGGTTATCTGGACGCCATTGCCGCCGTTGGTGTTGCCCTGATGATTGCTAAAATTAGCTGGGAGCTAAGTTGGCACAGTCTCCGCGAACTTATTGATACGGGCCTGGAGCCGGAGAGGGTGAAGGCGATTCGCAAGAGCATTCTGGTAGTAGATGGTGTCAAAACGCTGCACATATTACGCACCCGCCGTATGGGATCAGATGCCCTGGTTGACGTGCATATTCAGGTGGACCCGGAGCTAAGCGTCTCCGAGGGTCATCAAATCAGTGAATTTGTCCGCCAGCAAGTCATTAGTGATATCGACGAGGTGGCCGATGTCATGGTGCATATTGATCCCGAAGACGATGAGTTTTACAGGCCTAACGTAAAGCTTCCACTCCGACAGGCCTTGTTGGATAAATTGGCGCAGCACTGGAGTCAAATTCCGGAAATTACCCAGATAGAAGATGTTACTTTGCATTATCTTGGGGGAAAAATTAAGGTAAACTTGCTGCTGCCACTGTCGGTATTGAGGCAAGATAGCGACAGACAGCGCCAGTTGAAAGCGGATTTTAATCAGGTGGCGCTAAAGGTGGATGAGGTTGATAGCATCAATTTGATTTTTCATTAATGCACACAAATATGGCATTGGTGATTTATGCGCCCCATAATGGGGCGCGCAAGTGAATTCCAGACAAAGAATTTGTAAATATTCCCAATAAATACAATTAGTTATCTGGTGGCACAGTTCGTGCTAAATTTATAAATTAATTTTTCTCGTGCCCACTCGTGGGCAAAGCATAATTGACGATTTGCGGAGGCAGCCATGTCAGATCAAGTACTAAAAATGATGAAAGACAATAACGTGAAGTTTGTCGACTTTCGTTTCACCGATACTCGCGGCAAGGAGCAGCACGTTTCAGTGCCCGCCAGCACGTTCGAGGCCGATACCTTTACGGAAGGTAAAATGTTTGACGGCTCTTCCATCTCTGGCTGGAAAGGCATTAACGAATCCGACATGATTTTGATGCCGGATGCCAATACGGCATTTATTGACCCCTTCACCGATGAGGCTACGCTGATTATTTCATGCGACATTATTGAGCCTGCTACAGGTCAGGGCTATGAGCGTGACCCACGCTCCCTGGCCAAGCGTGCCGAAGCCTATTTGAAGTCTACGGGTGTGGCGGACACAGCTTTTTTTGGCCCTGAGCCAGAATTTTTCATTCTTGATGATGTTCGTTTTGGTGCCGACATGAGTGGCTGTTTCATCAAGATCGACTCTGAAGAAGCGGGCTGGAACTCAGAAAAGGTCTATACCGACGGTAATATGGGCCACCGCCCGGGCGTTAAGGGTGGTTACTTTCCTGTCCCCCCCGTAGATTCCCTGCACGATATCCGTGCCGCCATGTGTCTGGCGCTGGAGGAAGTCGGCGTCCCCGTTGAAGTGCATCACCACGAAGTTGCGACGGCCGGTCAGTGTGAAATTGGTACCCAGTTTGCCACCCTGGTTGAGCGTGCGGACTGGAACCAGCGGATGAAATACGTTATCCAGAATGTTGCCCATGCCTATGGCAAGACAGCAACGTTCATGCCGAAACCTATCGTAGGTGATAACGGTTCTGGTATGCACGTACATCAGTCATTGGCGAAGGGTGGCCAAAACCTGTTTTCCGGTGATCAGTATGGCGGTCTGTCTGAAACGGCACTGTTTTATATCGGCGGTATTATCAAGCACGCCCGTTCATTGAATGCCTTCACCAATGCCTCGACCAACTCTTACAAGCGTCTGGTTCCCGGTTTTGAAGCACCGGTAATGCTGGCGTACTCAGCTCGTAACCGCTCTGCCTCAATCCGCATTCCCTTCGTGTCAAATCCAAAGGGCCGTCGTATCGAAGTCCGTTTCCCTGACCCGACCGGCAACCCTTACCTAGCCTTTTCTGCCATGATGATGGCGGGCCTGGACGGTATCCAGAACAAGATTCACCCTGGTGATGCTATGGATAAGGACCTGTATGACCTGCCGGCGGAAGAAGCAGCTCAGATCCCAACAGTATGTTATAGCCTGGATATGGCACTCGATGCACTGGATGCAGATCGTGACTACCTCAAGGCTGGCAGTGTTTTCACTGATGATGTGATCGATGCCTATATCGCGCTGAAGATGGAAGAAGTCACACGTCTGCGTATGACCACACATCCGGTTGAGTTCGATATGTACTACAGCCTTTTAAAGTTAGTCCTAGCCTTAGGCTTTAAGAGTGCCCCCTTATGGGGGCATTTTTTTTGTAAGGCAATAATTATCTGTTAATTTCAGCACGTTATAAAGCATATCTAAGAAACTAGTATATAGTTAGAAACTAACTATCAGAAATTTTTGGCTATTATAGTTATTCTAAATATTGCCGATAAGACACTATCTATGAACTGACAAGCAGTTAAGCGAGGCATGCCTTGTTTTCGTTAAACACCCGCAAAGCGAAAAGTCATGAAAAGATTGGCATTAGCCTCCAGTCAGACGGTGTCGCTATGGCACGAATTGATGCGGTAAGTCAGCCCCCACAATTGCTAGGTTATGCCTTTGAGCCGACGAGTGATGCCAGTACTGTAGAGCAAACGTTGCAGGCCATACTCAGGCAATACCGGTTGACTGGAACGGACACGGTGCTGGTGCTGGACAAAAATGACTTCATTCTTCAGATCATGGAATCACCCCAGGTTGAGTCGGAAGAAATGCTGCAGGCCATTCGCTGGAAGCTAAAAGAGGTGATTAATTTTGATCCGGGTGAGGCCATCGTAGACATTTTTGATGTACCTCAACCATCAGGTAGTAGCCGCCAGGCAATGGTTTATGTGGTGGCCGCGCATCAAGCCCGGTTACAGGAAAAGGCATCGCCTCTGCTGGAAAATGCTATACAGCTCGAGGCAATTGATATCCCTGAGTTGACGCAACGGAATATCGCCGAACTGCTTCCAGAAAATGAAATGGGTGTCGCACTTTTAGCGCTCGGTCCCGATAGCGGCTTGCTCACCCTGACACATCAGTCATCGCTGTATTTATCGCGCCAGCTGGATTTTGGTTATCGTGAGCTTGAGCGGCCGCAAGCTGCCGATGACAGTGATATGAGTATGGTAGGTTTATCGCCGGACCTACAGCGTGCGATGGATCAGATTGTTCTTGAGGTGCAGCGCTCACTCGATTATTACGAGGGTAATTTTGGATTGGCGCCTATCAATAGCCTCGTCATCGCACCGCTGGCAGTGGAAGTTCCGGGATTAATTAATTACATGGCCAGCCAGTTAGGTGTCCAGGTTCGTATGCTCGATATCAGCGCCGTACTCGATACTCGCGAACCTATTGAGCGATCACAGCAGGCCGCATGCTGGGAGGCCATTGGTGGTGCGCTGCGTCATGATGATGTGGGCCAGGCATGAGGCAGCAGGTCAATCTGTACCAGGAGGCGCTGCGACCAAAACGTATTTTATGGTCATCAAAGCAATTTGCAAAAGGAGTTGTTTTAGTCATAAGCATTATGCTGATTCTAGATGCCTTTGGTTATTGGCAGAATTGGAGCCAGAAACGGCTGCTGGTGAGTGCTGAGCAGGCGCTAAAGGCCAAACAGGCGGAACTGAAGGTGACGGAAACAAAATATCCCCGCCCCCAGGAAGATCAGCGCCTACGTGAGCGCGTCGCACATCTGGGTGACGAATTACTTCAGAAACAAAGAATCGTTAGCATCCTCAGTGAGGGCGCATACGGCAATACCCATGGTTTTGCCGACTACCTGACAAGTTTGTCGAGGCAACATGTAGATGGTATTTGGTTGACGCGAATCGCGTTAAATAAGGGTGGAAGACAATTAAGCCTTTCTGGTGGGGCGTTAAAACCGGAGCTTGTGCCACAATTATTACAGCGTCTCGGTGGCGAGCCCAGCTTTGCCGGCAAGGAATTTAAAACCTTTTTATTATCCCGCGCAAATAAGAGCGCCAGCTGGATTAATTTTAATCTGGATACAGAAGCCGGCAGTGAGCCAAAACCATGAAAAAGTATTGGCAACAATTTTGTGAATGGTTTGATGGGCGAAATGAGCGAGAGCGCATTTTGATTATGGTTGTTTGTGTCGTTGCGGTTATCAGTGTTTGGCTGACATTGGTCAGTGACCCGCAACGTATGCAACACGAACAGCTATTGGCCCAGGAAACAGCGGTGAAGCGGCAGCAAGAGGCAATCCAAATCCAGATCAATGCGATTATTGAGCGCACGCAGAAAAATCCAAATAAGGTTAATGAACTAAAAATTGCCCAGTTACAAAAGAGCATAGCAATTGTAAATGATAATTTGCAGAAAAAAATGCACGGCTTTGTTGACCCGAGGCGAATGGCAACTGTTTTAGAAAATGTTTTAAAACAAAAGAACAATTTGCATTTGCTGCGTCTGGAAAGTTTGCCAGCAGAATTTATATTGGCAGATATCAGCAAGAGTAGCGCAAAAAAACAGAAAACCGGATTGTATCGCCACGGATTTGTATTAGTACTACAAGGTAGCTACCTTCATACCCTGGACTATTTAAAGGCGCTGGAAGAACTGCCATGGGATTTTTACTGGGATGGAATAGACATAGAAATTATAAAATATCCCTGGGCAAAGATAACATTAAAACTACATACCCTAAGTCTAAAAGAGGGCTGGATCGGTGTTTAGTCTTTTATCTAAACTCATTTCTGTGCTTGTGCTGCTATTGATGATAAACATGGCACTGGCAATGTCCGACCCTATGCGACCACCGGCTTATCGAGGCACCTTAGCAGCTGCTAACAAGGCAACAAAACCACGCTGGGTATTAAGCTCAACCCTGATTAGTCAGCATCGTCGGTTGGCGACGGTGAATGGCAAAACTCTGCTAGTGGGTGAAAAAATCAGTGGTGCAAAATTGCTAGAGATTCAGCCCGCATTAGTAACGCTGAAATATCAGGGTCAAAAAATTACTATTAAATTACTACCGTCGGTACTGAAGCGCCAGCGAATGAACAGTATGGAGTAAAGCGAGTGTCACTGTATAAACAATTAGTTGATCGGGGTATCAGGGCGCTAGCCGCTACGATGTTCATAGTATTATTAACATCCTGTGCCTCTGGACCGAATCAAAACAAGGTCTCCTGGAAGCTGTTTGAAGAGGCGCTGGATAGTAAGAGTGAGCAGGTAAAGAAAAAAGAGCAGGACTATAGTCCAACGACAGCAGATCTGTTGCCACCCATAAGCATCCAGCTTCCCGGAAAGAATCAACTTGATATCGAGCCACATTTTGATATCAAGGTAAATCATGCGGCCGCAAAGCAGTTTTTTATGAGTTTGGTGCAAGGGACACCCTATAACATGGTGGTCCACCCGGACGTGAAAGGGTTCATCAGTCTTGACCTGAAGAATGTCAGTATTGAAGATGTGATGAGTATCGTCCGTAAAGTTTATGGCTATGATTATGAAAAGGACCAGACCGGCTACCGCGTATATCCCAATGTGATACGTACACGTAATTTTAAAATAAATTATCTGGCCATGAAAAGACACAGCAAGTCCGAGGTGCGTGTCAGCTCCGGGCAGGTCAGCGATGTAGCGAAAGGCTCAAATGATAATTCATCAGGTAACACACAAAGTTCTGGCAGTGTTTCAGGCAGCGAGGTCAACACAGAGACAAACTCGGATTTTTGGTCCGAGCTGAGGGCGGCACTCAAAACCATGGTTGGTACGGGAAAGGGTCGAAGTGTTGTCGTTAGTCCACATTCCGGAATGGTTGTGGTGCGTGCCATGCCGGAGGAGCTACGTGCGGTTGAGCAATATTTACGCGAGACACAGGCGATTGTGCAGCGTCAGGTAATCATTGAGGCCAAGATTCTGGAGGTGGAACTGAAAAAGGGTTTTCAATCCGGTATCAACTGGTCCGCTCTGGAACAGACAAACAGCAACCGTTTTCTGTTTGGCCAAACCGGTGGCGGCGGTGGGGTGTTTGATTCGGGTTATACCGGTATTCGAGGAAATAGTGGTACATTAGACCCAAGTGCGTTGAGTCAAATAGCAGGGACCGCGGCCACGGCATTTGGTGGTGCATTTAGTCTGGCGCTCAATATCAGTAATGATTTTGCCGCTTTTATAGAGTTATTAAAGTCACAGGGTGATGTGCATGTGCTTTCCAGCCCGCAGGTCTCGACGGTAAACAATCAAAAGGCCGTCATCAAAGTTGGTACGGATGAGTTTTTTGTGACTAATGTCGCCAGTAATACCAATGTTACAACCGGGACCAGCAGCACACAAAATAATGTTGAGTTAACGCCTTTCTTTTCAGGGGTTGCGCTCGATGTGATCCCACAAATAAGTGAAGACGATAATGTAATTTTATATATTCACCCGACGGTCGTACAGGTCACGGAGAAGACTAAGCAAATCAACACTTCTACGACGACCAGTTTAAGCATACCCTTGGCGGTAAGCACAATTCGTGAGTCAGATAGCGTGATTCGCGCCAAGAGTGGCCAGGTGGTGATTATTGGAGGCTTAATGCAAAACTCAACCAGCAATAATGAGGCGAGCGTTCCCGGATTAGGCGACATACCTGTAGTGGGCAATCTTTTCCGTCACACAAAACAGGTCTCTCATAAAAGTGAGTTAGTCATATTGTTAAAACCCGTTGTGATAGACAGCAATAAGCAATGGTCAAAACAAATAAAAAAGACACGTGGTCGGTTCAGAAAATTCTGGGAAGGTAAGGAGAAACCATAATGTATCAACATTATTTTGGTTTGAAAGAGGCGCCGTTTTCACTTTCCCCGGATACTGAATATTTCTTTGCTTACGGACATTATGCCCGGGCCTTAAATACATTATTGGTAGCACTCAAGACCGGTGAAGGCTTTATTAAGGTAACCGGTGAAGTGGGTACGGGCAAAACTCTAATGTGCCGAAAGTTACTCAATACACTTGCTGACGAATATACCACGATTTATTTACCCAACCCCCTGCTCTCCCCCTATGGCTTGCAGGTGGCACTGGCAGAAGAGTTAGGGATTGAGATTAGTCATTTTGTACATCGCTTGCAGCGCCTGATATCCGCGCGCCTGATTGAGCTCACCAAAGCGGGTAAAAAGATCGTGCTGTGTGTCGATGAGGTGCAGGCTATGCCGGATGAAACCCTGGAGGCGCTGCGTCTGATGACAAATCTGGAGACGGAAAAGCGAAAATTATTACAGGTTGTAATGTTTGGCCAGCCCGAGCTGGATAGGCGCCTTGAACAGACTAAAATTCGCCAATTAAAACAGCGCATTACCTTTGCTTATAAGATTGAACCTATCGACCGCGAGGGCATGCAATCATACATTCAACATCGGTTAATTGTGGCAGGCTATGATGGTGGTCAGATGTTTGAAGACAAGGCCCTGGATCTGATCTATAAGAACAGTCGAGGTATCCCACGATTAATCAATATTTTATGTCACAAGTCGCTGATGGTATGTTTTGGAAAAGGCAATCGTTTGATCACCGCTGAACATGCGAGAGGGGCGATTGACGATACCCGCATATCACAGCAATGGACGCATAAGCGATTCCCGTGGTGGCAGTGGATTAGTGGCAGCATGACTGCGATGTTATTAATTGCGATTGCCACATGGAAAGCAATTTGAGGTTAGGATGAGTCTGATAAATCAAATGCTCAAAGATCTGGAGACGCGTAATGCATCTCAATTAAATGAACACGCCGAAACGATTAAGGGTGTCACCTGGTCGGTAGCAAGCAAGTCCAGACATAAGCGCCGCTACATACTAGCAACCGTAGCTGTAAGCGTGTTTTGCACGGGGATCGCGGCTGGAAGTTATTATCATTTTAGCAATGGGGCCAACAGTGAGTCGATAAATAGATTCAGCATAGAGGCGCCCAGAGTGAGTAATGCAATGCTCCCTACGGTCGCGACTAAATCAGTCATCCACACTCGTGAAGCGCATGTTGAAATAAGCTCCGAAAAACAGACCAGGGTAGGCCATTCCGCTCTCCCCTCAATCTCCGGAAATAAACCTTTGACCAGGCCTGAGCTGACTGAGGCGCATAAAATGCTGGCCGCCCTGGTGGCACAGGGCGCCTTATCGGTAAACAAAAGCAAGCCAGTGAAGCCCACAAAGGTGCTGAATAAACCAGTGGAACTTTCAGTAGCAGTTAAGACGGAGAAACGCATCCCCAGTAACACACTGGAAAAGAAGTTGCGGCCACTGGATAACAATAAACTGGCGGAGATAGCCTATCAGGAAGGCTATGAGAAACTTGCCCGTGGTCAGGCGGCGGCGGCGGAAAAAAAATTAAAACGCGCTCTTATATTGCAACCGACCCTCAGCAAAGCAAGGGAAATGCTCGCCGTTATGTATTTGCGTGAGCAGCGCATCCAGAATGCGGCTGAGGTGCTAACGCAGGGGATGAGACTATTACCTGAGCACTTTGCCTTTCGTGAAATTTATGCCCGAGTGCTTATGGAGCAGAAAAAATTACCTGAAGCAATTGCAATGTTAAAAGAGGCGGCCCCGGAGCTTGATGTTCGTCCGAACTACTATGCATTGCTTGCCGGGTTATATCAGCAAAATAAACAGTATGAAGAGGCGGCGACGATATATTTAAAGCTGGTTAAGAAAAATCCCCAATATTCACACTGGTGGCTGGGTCTGGCCATCGCGATGGAAAAAATGGGCAAAAATGTCGAGGCCATTTCTGCGTATAAAAAGGCGCGAGAGTTGAAATTACCCGCTAGACTAATGACATATGTCAATAATCGTCTACAGATATTGGACCCAGGTAATGCAACAACCCCATAGGTTTTTCCTCATTATTTGTTTGCTTGCCGTTTATATCCCCGCAGTGCAGGCAGAAAAGGTGTATCGCTCTGTCGATGACAAGGGTGTGGTGGAATTCAGTGATCAAAGTAAGCGAGGTGCCAAGAAGCTGGAAGTTCCAGACATACCGACGTACTCATTCAAAAAGATGGCACCCACGATCTCGCCTACACCCCAGGTTGCTGCGGCGGCATCCCGCCGCATCCAGATTGTCAGGCCTACCGAAAAAGAGACGATTCACAGTAACCCGGGTGACCTGGTCGTGGTGACTCAGCTGCTTGGTGTTTTGGCGCAAGGTGGGAAAAAGGCCGTTGATACAAAAGCAAAACAGGCTGAAAAGTTACAAGAGGGTGAAAAAATTGCCGTCATCCTGGATGGTAAAATAATGCTCGAAACAGTAAATACCTCAGTGACACTTCATAATATGGATCGGGGCACCCACCATCTCACGGTGGCGATTGTAAATTCGGAAGGTAGACAATTGGCGGTGAGCGAGTCAGTAGAGTTTTATATGAAACGTGTCTCCAGGCTATTGAAAAAGCGTGTCCCTATTAAGCCAGCCAAAAAAGAATAGACTCGTAAAATTTCACATGACCTAAATCAGTTCATCATGAGAATCAGGCGCGCTATTTTGGTGCGCTTGAACTCAAGATCGAATAATTTCACGCAACTATATCCAGTTTTCGGATAGCACCTTCTTTCAGAAAATATCCTTTATCTAATTGATTTTTCAGTTATTATTATGATTACAGGCAGACAGAATAAAATATCAAAGACAAAATTACCGGATTGGTTTATATATTGCACATGAGAGGTCATGGTTGCCGTAATGATGCCCCACAATGACGTTTTCCAGAGAATACTGGAGAGCCTCAATTCGATCGTGATGTGTTTTGGCGCAGATATGCGTCTGCGCTACATCAATCCCGCTGGCGAGATGATGTTTGCTGTGAGTGCCCGGCATCTGCTGGGTCTCGATTTTGATGAATTGATGCAAAGTGGCGAACCATTACGGCAGGACCTGGAAGAGAGCCTGAGTAGTAACCACCCGCTAACGCGTCACGAACTATCACTTACCCTGATGCATGATCGGGAGATATGCGTGGATATCACCGTCAGCGCGCTCCTGGGTGAGAGTGGCGAGCCTGAACTACTGTTGGAGCTTACTAGTCTGGACCGCCTGCTGCGTATTACCCGCGACGAGAACCTTTATTCTCAGCAAAAGGCGACCAAGGAGTTGCTTCGTGGTCTGGCGCATGAGGTGAAAAATCCCCTCGGCGGCCTACGCGGTGCGGCGCAATTGCTGGAACGGGAATTGGCTAGTCTTGAATTAAAAGAGTATACACGGGTCATTATTGATGAGGCTGACCGCTTGCAGAATCTGGTCGACCGCCTGCTTGGCCCCAATAGCCTGCCGAAAAAGCGCAGCATAAATATTCACGAAGTTATTGAGCGGGTGCGTAGCCTGGTGCTTGTGGAAATTTCTAATGGTCTCATTATTAATCGTGATTATGATACGAGCCTGCCGGAGCTTGTCGCCGATCCGGATATGTTGATCCAATCGATTCTGAATATCGTGCGTAATGCCAGCCAGGCCATGCATCAAAAAGGTGAAATTATACTAAAGACCCGTATTGAGCGTAATTACACCATTGGGCATCGGCGTTATCGCCTGGTATTAAAGGTCGATATTATCGACAGCGGACCGGGCGTTGATGAGAGCATAAAGGAAAAGATATTTTTCCCCATGGTCACCGGGCGCGCCGAAGGCTCCGGCCTCGGTCTCTCCATAGCACAATCACTGATACAGCAGCACAACGGACTAATCGAGTGTCATAGCCAGCCAGGCTATACCTGTTTCTCGGTTTTATTACCAATACCAAATAATGAGTAAAAGCCACTATGGGCACGGAAAAAATATTTGTAGTAGATGATGATCGGTCTATTCGTTGGGTGCTGGAAAAGGCACTTAAGCAGGCCGACATGGATGTTAAATGCTTTGAAGATGGCGCCAGTGCTCTGCGCGCCTTGAGCAGAAACAAGCCAGACGCGATTATTACCGACGTGCGCATGCCGGGCATGGATGGTTTTGAATTGCTGCAACATATTCATGGTCAGCACCCCGACCTGCCCGTGATCATCACCACGGCACACTCAGACCTGGACAGTGCCGTATCCGCGTACCAGGAAGGTGCGTTTGAATATCTGCCCAAACCCTTTGACGTAGACGAGGCGGTAGAACTAGCCCGCCGGGCCGTCACCCATTCACGCAGTACTCGGCAGAGTGAAGAGCAGGAACAGATTGCCACACCGGAGATTATCGGTGCCGCTGCCTCCATGCAGGAAGTATTTCGTGCTATTGGCCGTTTGTCGCGTTCCAATATTACCGTACTTATTAACGGGGAGTCCGGTACCGGTAAAGAACTGGTAGCACATGCCCTGCATCAACACAGCCCACGCGCGGACAAACCCTTTATTGCCCTGAATATGGCCGCGATTCCGCGAGACCTGCTGGAGTCAGAGCTGTTTGGCCATGAGAAAGGCGCCTTTACCGGCGCCCAGGCCTCACGTCAGGGCCGGTTTCAACAGGCCGATGGAGGTACCTTATTTCTAGATGAAATTGGTGACATGCCGGCTGAGCTACAAACACGCCTGTTGCGTGTGCTTGCCGATGGTGAATTTTACCGTGTCGGCGGCCATAGCCCGGTGAAGGTCGATGTGCGTATTATTGCAGCGACACATCAGGACCTGGAAAAGCGTGTTACAGATGGACAGTTTCGAGAAGATCTGTTCCATCGCTTAAATGTGATTCGAATCCATATTCCGCCCCTGCGTGAAAGACAGGAGGACATTCCCCTGCTGGCAAGACACTTTCTTGTCGAGGCAGGAAAAGAACTGAATATGGAAACCAAGACCCTGGACAAAGAGGTAGAGGCCTTTATCTCTACCCTGGCCTGGAAAGGGAATGTACGTCAGCTGGAAAATTCCTGCCGCTGGCTAACCGTTATGTCACCGGGTCAGGTAGTGCGTCTGGATGATTTGCCACCAGAGTTACAAAGCAAACAAGGCGGTGAGGGCGTTGTGGCAGGTAATTGGCAGGAATCACTACGTCGCTGGGCCGAGCAGTCATTGGCGCAGGGTGATGAATCCATCCTCGAACAAGCGACCCCGGCGTTTGAACGGGTCATGATCGAAACCGCCCTGTGTAAAACCGGCGGTCGCAAACAAGATGCCGCCAAGTTGTTGGGCTGGGGTCGAAATACACTGACGCGCAAGATTAAAGAGCTGGGTATGGAAGAGGCGGTATAATTGATCACCTGGACTAAATATAGGGCGCAACCTCATTGCACCGTAGGTGATGTTGATTACAGAATTATACGCCGCCCTCTGGTGTTGTTGGCGTCTTTACGGTGAATCATCAAGATTCAATTTTGAATTTCCTGCCAAAATATTATTCGATCATCGCCACGATAAATGCCAAAGGTCGCAATCCCGGTGGGATTGCGAATGGCGCCACTGGCATCCCAATCATACTGTAGGTAACTTGGTAGCGTCGCAGTGATGCGGACACTGCCATTGTTACTATCAAGAGTATTTAGGCTATCGGGTGCGGTAAGTACCAGCGCGGCATCACCTGCCTGTAATGCCGGGTTGTTGATAGAAAATATTTGTGTATCACCAACACTTAATTTGTCAGTCCAGAGATCAAAACCTATCAGGCCAGCGTTCATTATTGTACAGCTATCATTGGTGTTTAAAATGAAGTTCGTTCCGTCATAATACTGCGCCTGGGCCGGAATAGGCAGATTAGTCGTTTGTGGCCCAAAGGCATTCTCAATGTTAAAACGCCCATAGCGCAGATTGGCATTATTGATCAGTTGAGTATGTGTATTGACGCCACCATTGAGCGATAGATCATAGGACTGCATTAACGTTCCGTCACTGTCTTGTGGCGCAATGCCAATGGCTATAGGATTCAGCGGTCCATCCAGCACCAATGCGCGTGCCAGCTGCATAGTATTTTGAATCGAAGCAGTGCCATTGACGAACAGGCTACTGCCCGTATGGTTGCTACTCAGGCGGGCACTATAATCGGTATTATTAAAGCTTGCACCATAGTTAAACGCTGCCACATTTGTCTGTGGGTCCAGTTTGGCAAAGCTGCCAGTATAGTTTTGGGTTATAGCATTGCTTGAGTTACGCGCCTGTAAAGTATAAGCAAGGCGGAAATCTTCATCCATATAGGTAAAGGGATCCATACAAGCAGCAAGATCCGTGCGATTTGTCAGTAATGGTGTCGTCATGAAAAAGTGGTCCGGGGTAAAGCGACCAATATTTGCGCTGGTGCCGGGATTTACAGTTAGACCAAAATAACCAAGCGCTGGTGGTGTGGCCGTAATCGTAAAGACGCCAACCTCTGAAAGTGTCTGATTTGGGACCACGACCTCACCATTTGCTGCCGCATCAAAATTGACACTGCTGACACCGAGGACACCATTGTTTACGGCTGGGGCGATATTGGTGGTAGTTAGGGCGACATTGTTAATTCTAAAATTGGGTGTGCTGGTATAGGTTGGGCCATTATTACACGCAGCACGTACCTTAAGGTTAAAGCTTTGTCCTGTTTTCCTAAAGGCCGTACATGTGGCATCACCCGCGACACAGTCGCTATTGGTATCAGTGCTGTAGACATATATCGCGCCAGGCCTGCTAACAAAGGTACTGCTGCCCGTCATATACAATCCAGCCTCACTACCGGTGCCGGAAAATGCGCTATTCAAAGATAGTTGGCCGGCATCGTCATAATTAATCGTGACGGTTGCCTTGGCACTGGCATCAAAATTAAGACTGACAGATGTCCCGGGAGGAGAAGTGGGCAAAGTAGTCGTTATCAGGTTGTGTGTGAGGCGAGCTTGTTTTGTACCGCTATTTGGATTGGTATAAGTGGTCCAGATGTTGACATTGGCTGTGCGATTTTGAAAGGCAGGGACGCACAGCTGACTGCTTGCGTCTTTGCGAACCGCCTGAATTGTAAAACTGGTCGAGGTCTGACAGGCCGTGATGTTTGGCACGCTGTATATAAAGCCGCTATCGTGAAAGTTGAGGTTACAGTCACCGATGGTGGCGGTGGCGGTATTGTAGCACTCAGCAGGATTCGCTGCAGCGGGCGCTGATGAGATGATGCCAAGTGTGGCCAGGCCCGCAGTGGTCTCGCGAAGCTGTAAAACGCCCGTGCCACCGAGGATAGTTTGTGTATCGCCACCGACCCACCCCGTTGGGCCTAAGGTAACACTAACTGGGTCGGCGTGCAGTGCCGTACAGTCGGCGGAGTCGCAGGCTTTAATGGTGACAGACTCAGGATTACAGGTCAGCGCCGTGCCGTCGTGCTCGATTCGAATATGGTCCAGACCACCACAGCTATGCGTAGCGTTCATATTGCCCTGGATCTCGGCCTGGGTGCGAACGGAATTATAGATATAGACTTCATCAAAAGTCCCGTTGGCCGGGCTGGTAATATTATATGGGTTATAGGTAGAGCGATTATCACCAAGGTAAAGCGTGTCGAGATTGGGAATTGGGCCGAGAGTAGAGGTAGCGTTGCCATTGGAATTACGCAGTTGGCTGGCGACACGTGACCCATTAACATATATTTCAAACTTTTTGTTGGGGTAATCCCAGGTAACAGCCAGATGCACCCAGGTATTTGCCTGGAAGACAGATAGATCACTGCTGTAGACGGCGACGTCACGATCACTGCTGTCTTCAAACAATAGAATTAATTTGCTGCGCCAGGCATTGGGTGGGCCACTGGCATTACGTGTCTTGGCGAATTTAAAGTATTTATTGCCAAGCGAGGCATCAAACAGGACTCTTGAGTTGTTACGCTCACTACCGCTATTGGTCCAGTTGGGTCGAAACCAGAAAGAAACCGTGCCGGCACTGCCAATGGCAGAATCAAGATCCAGACCGGTATCAATGGCCTTGCCATTGCTGTCAATCGAGCCCGCACGACAGACCTTGCCATTGGCAACGGTGGTTACGCCATTGACCGTGCTGGCATTGTTATTATTGCCACTGGCATCAAGCACTTCATTGGGTATGCCGGTCCAACTTCCAGAATCCATTTTATAGTAGGCCAGCAGATTGCCACTAGGAGTACATACAGGGCAGGTACGGCCCAGAGGGTCAGGGTCGTTTTTATAGTCCAGGATTTCCTGTGCTGCCTGTGCACGATTAAAGACCTTGACCTCATCGATAAGACCGTGAAAATAATATTGACTGGAACCGACACGTTTACTGATATCCAGGGGGTCGTTTGTCTGTACCAGCGTGGTTGGGGTAAACGTCCGGGTGGCCGAACCTGACGGTACAACCCCATCGACATATAGCGTGAGACGATCACCGGCAAACACCAGCGCCACATGGTGCCAGTTATTTGTCGATGGCAGCGGGGCAGAGACTTCATAGCGACCGCCCAGCGCTTCGGCGCGGCCTTTTAAGACACCAGACTCGGAGAAGATGCCCATCTGAGCGCGGCCAGTCCCACCCCCATGGATTGACTTGGCCATGATTTGATTAATACCGCTCCAGCTGGAGGGATTGATCCATGCCGAGTAGGTCAATTCCGATGAGCCATTAAGGCTGGCATTGTCAGGAATTTCGACATAGCCAGTGGAGCCATCGAAGGACGCTGCTGTACAGATTACCCCCGCTGTTGAGCTGACGCCTCCATAGGCTGTGCCATTATGGCCATTGCCAGAGGCATCGGTAATGCTTGTTCCGGGACTGATGTTGCAAAGATCAAATGGCAAAAAGGCCTGCAAACCGATGATATTGTTTATTTCAGCCTGGGATAACTCCCTGTCATAGACACGTATATCGTCAAGAAGACCATTAAGGTAATCGTTGTTTGCGGTGGTATAGAGAGGTGAATCAGAGTCAGCACCAATTAGCCAAGTGCCGGGATTAGAGACTACGCTGATGCTATGTGTGATGTTATAGGCTAGCGTGCCATCCACATAGACTTTGAGTGTGCTAGGTGTGACGGTGACAGTGAGTTGATACCAGCGATTGGTAATGAGCTGTATGCCGGTACAGAATTTGGGGTTGCCGCAAGGGCCACCTTCGGTCGTGTTGTTATCTTCCAGTTCGACGAATAATTGATTCAGGCTACGGTCATAGCCAAGGTAAAAATCATTGCGGTTGTTGGTTTTGACGTATTCAATAAAGGTATTGAGGCTATTAATGTTATTTAACCTTACCCATAGAGAGACGGTGAAGGTGCTACCAGGATTAAACGAGGGCACACGGATATAATCGTTACCATCAAAGTGCAGTCCCTGATTGATTATCGCACTGGCGTAGCCAGGATTGTTACTGCCACCGGGAAATACACCATTATTGCCATTACCGCTGGAATCAGTAAGATCGCCGTCTAATTTCAAGTGCATTTGTAGAGCGGCATGGGACAGTAGCGGTATGATCAGTAGTGCCAATAACAGCAAGGCCTTGCTAAGTGTGGCAATGATTGACTTTATGGATAGATGCAACATCGGCTTCTCCATCATAGTCTATAATGAAGTAAAAGCTGGCGTCGACTGTATTCCCGATCGCCGCTGCCGCCATAACGACCATCGGCATTAATTTGGTAATAGGTCAAGCCGCCAAGATTGTTTGCGCTAAGTGTGGTAATGGCGCGTGTGTTGATTAAACCCTGCTGGTTGAAGCTAATGGTGTGTGTGCCGGTAGCAGCGGCGAAAGTAGCCTGATACATGCCCCACTGCAATGCTGATTGTGCGGCAAAATAGGCCTTGACCGAGGTGAGCTCCTGGCCAATGGATTGCTGGCTGGTGGTGGTAAGCTGCAACAGGCCAGTGCCCAGTAGCGCCATTACAACAATAATAAATAGAGCGCCGATGAGGGTGATGCCTTTTTGGTTGTTTGCGATTTTGTCTATAAAGACCAGACCTCCTCTCCCTGAGGGAGAAGGTTGGGGTGAGGGTGTTAAACTTAAAGGGTTACTTGAACCCCTCATCCCAACCTTCTCCCGCGAGGAGAGGGAGTTAAGAGAATGATGTTGTTGATTAAGAGACATTATAAACATGCGCCTCCTGTGAAATATGTATGGTCTCGCCCTGATCGGTAATGGTCAGGTCGATGCGCAACAGAGCGGCGCGGTACTGGCTGCCTGGATCATAAGTAAAGCTGCAGGCGCTCACACTTTCCAGCAATAAAGGTGGTTGTGCCTCTTTGGGCGTGGACGGTGTCGCAAAATCACCCGTGGCGCGATAGAGATTGCCACCCTGGCAGTAAAACATGGTTGAGCGCCCCTCAATAACTTGAAAGCGTCGGCTAGGTGATTGCTGTGGGAAGGTGCCACTGGCAAACTGGAGAACATCAATATCCATTGTGCCATTACCATCAATATCTTTTTGCGTAATGCCGGTAATTTGTTTGCGGCGACTGCCTATAGTATAGATGGCGCTATTATCCAGATTATAGACTACTGCCCAGTCACCGACAGTGGCTTGCAGGCCAACACCGGAAATGACGTCAAAACGGGTCGAGGCGCCAATTGAAGGCACGGGTAATGGCGCCCGCACAGCGCCCGAGGCATAGTTGCCACTCTGGTCCTGATAGCGCCCGGCATCTATTATTTTTAGAAAATAAACTTTATTACCACCGGCGCTACAGCCGCTACCACTGGTCGTACAGATACTATTGGGGAGTGCCTGGCGTATCTCTCGCTGGATACGTTCAATGGCGAGCCGCGCTGTAGATTGCAGGCGCTCACGCCGAGTCTGGTTATGGTAGCCCTCCATGCTGCTATTGATGATCGAGGCCGTCATAGAGCCAACAATGCCCATCAGGACAATGACGACCACCATTTCGATTAAGGTAAAGCCACGCGCGCGCATCAGAAGTTGGTCCTGTAGGCTGAAAAGACCATACGGGACTTCAAATGGTCAGTAACAATCACGTCAATACGTTTGGCATCATTGGCCAATACGGTAGTGCCTGTGCCGGGGCTGACGGCATTCATTTCATTGCCTGCAAAGGCAACCCGGATACAGACGGCAAAGCCGGCATACTCGGTAGCGATATTGGCGCCGGCGGCATTGAGCATGGGCTGGCAGGTCGAGGTGCAGGCCGCATCGGCGCTGGTGACATTATTACCGCAATAGGCAAGGTTTTGATAATCATCGACGTCATCGAAGGTGGCGCGGGTTTCGCCCGCCTCGGCCTTCAATAATGCGGTACTGCTGGATGTTGCAGGTCTGGCGCTAGTGCAGCGGCTATTGGCGGCAAAATTAACACAGCCACCGCCATTGGGGGTGTTGTCGTCATAGTGTTTTAATAAAATTTCTTCCAAAACAGACTGGCCCAGCTCGATACTGCGAATGCGGATCATCGGGTCGGCGCTATGGCGGGTGCTGGTGAGATAAATACTCAGCACACTGACCAGGGCGATGGCCGTAATGCTGATGAAGATCACCAGCTCGATCAGCGTCACCCCCTGTTGTGATTTAGATGCGGTGGGCATAGCCAGTCTCCTGTTCTATGCGGACCGTATAGGTGCCGCTGCTACCAATCGCAATATTGGTCTGCACGTTGGGTGTCGGCCTGCCCAGGTTATCGAATGTAATCGTGGTATTCGTTGCCGTAATACCACCGGGCAGATTGACGTTATAGGCACCACTACCATTTGGGTTGGCCACTGGCGTCGGCGGCGTACCGGCAATTTGTATACGATAGTTGTTGCCGCTAATCACGACCTGCACATTATCACCACGGGACATGGCCAGCTGCTGCGCATAACGAAACGCGGTCAGGACTTCCTCAGCCGCATTGCGCTCGGTAAAGGCGGAGGTTTTGAAAAAGCGTGGCATGGCGACAAAGGAGAGTATGCCGACCAGCAGGATCACCACCACCAGTTCGACCAGGGTGAAGCCTTTTATCTGACGATCG
>Ga0209633_10001905_pt1 | contig 20746 bp, 14 predicted proteins | sample Cruoilmetagenom1_FD_187290 | JGI IMG/M metagenome (GOLD analysis project Ga0209633, IMG submission 187290) | Oil polluted marine microbial communities from Coal Oil Point, Santa Barbara, California, USA - Sample 1 (SPAdes) (version 2) | ecosystem: Environmental > Aquatic > Marine > Oil seeps ... | reverse complement strand
GTCGTAGGCTTCCAACAGACGCCACACGCTGTCGGGCGTGTCGGTCACTTTCTTTCCCGCTTTGGCATTGCATTCGTCGATGAACAGCGGAATCAGGTCGTGCAGATCCTCTTTGCGTTCGCGCAGCGGGGGCAGGTGTAGAGTAAACAGGCTCAGTCGATGGTACAGGTCCCTGCGGAACTGACCGTTTTCCACCCGCTGCAGCAGATCGTGATTGGTTGCCGCGATGATTTGCACATCGACGTCGATTTCATGTTCGGCGCCCAGTCGGCGGATGCGCAGCTCTTCGACCGCTTTGAGCAACTTTCCCTGCAGATCCAGATCCATCTCGGCGATTTCATCGAGAAACAGGGTGCCTTTATGCGCCTGCTCCAGCAAGCCCCGATGACGTTTCTTGGCACCGGTGAAGGCGCCCGCCTCATAACCGAACAGTTCCGACTCCATCAGCTCGCGCGGGAGAGCGGCGCAGTTCAGTTCGATCAATGGACCGTTCGACCGGCTTCCGGAATAATGCAGGATACGTGCAGTCAGCCCTTTTCCGGTCCCTGTCTCTCCGGTGATCACCAGGCTGGAAAAGGGTACTTTGGAGAGCTGCATGATCATACTGCGCAGCTGCTTGACCGCCGTACTGCTGCCGACAAAGGCATCAGGCGTGTATTTGCGATGCCGATGATCGGTTTCGTCGCGGAGCCGGCGCTGGGCACGAGCGCTGCGGGCAGCTCCCTCGACCAGCATGTCCAGGCGATCGAGTTCACAGGGTTTTTCGACGAAATCATAGGCACCCAGGCGCAGCGCCCGGACCGAATCGGCGACCGTGCCATAGCCGGTGAGGAAGCACCATTCGCTGCAGCTCGCTTTTGCTCTGGCCTGTTCCAGCAGGTCCAGTGCGTTGCCGTCGGGTAGACTCATATCCGAGAGGACCACCAGGGGTTCGGCAAGCTGCTGGAACAGCAGCCGCCTGGCCTCCTCGAGCGTCGAGGCACGATTCACTTCCCATCCCTGGCCGCGGTAATGCCTGGCCAGCTCGTTGCCGAGAAGCGACTCGTCTTCGATGACCAACAGGGTATCAAGCATGTCCGTTCGTTGTCGGCAGCCGCAGCGATGCACAGGTATTGCCGCCGGGGTCGTTGACCAGTTCGAGTCTGCCCCCCATCTGCTCGGCGAAGCGCCGGACCATCAGCAAACCCAGGCCGGTGCCGTGTTCCCGATAACTGCCGAAGGGGCGGACACCATCCCGCAGCAGTGCTTCCGGAAAACCCGGGCCGTCGTCGCAGACCTCGAACAGCCACCACTCCTTCTCCTGTCGGGCCGTGACGACGACGGTGCCGGGCTTTTCATTCAACGCCTGGGTTGCATTGAGCAGCAAGTTCAACAGCGCCTGGCGGAATTCCGTTTCCGGGAGACAGGCCTGCAAATTGGGTTCCACCTTCGAGCGCAGCGTGATCTGCTCGTCGGTCTGGTAGCGAAGCAGTGCCAGCAGTTCGTCGATGACCCGGCGTACCTCGATCGGCCGCGGGGCTTCGGGAGTTCGCTGGGCGTTGGCAAGGAGCTGGTTCAACCGCTGGGTCATGCGCTTCAGCTCCGCACCGATCATTTGAAAACGCTCGACCATCGCATCATCCTGGCACTCGCGCCGCATGTTCTCGAGCGCCATCTGAACGCCCGCCAGCGGATTGCGCAGTTCATGCGCCGTGCTCGCCGCCAGTTCACCGACCGCGGCGAGACGCTCGGCCCGGGCGAGGGTTCGGCTTTGATCGAGCACGGTCCGGGTTGCGTTCCGGACCTCCCGTTCGAGGGTATGCGTGTGTGTGCGATGCTCCTCCTCCAGCTCGGAGAGCCGGATCACCAGTTGGTTGTAATTGACGAACAGTGGCTGCAGTGAAGGGTCGATCGCCTTCATGGCTATCGGTTTGAACTGCCCATCGACCAGCCTGGACAGCAGGTCCTTAAGGTTGTCCAGCGGCAGGAACACATGGCTTCGCAGATGAAACCACCCCATCAATAGCGTCATAACCAGCACTGCCACCGGGGCGCCCAGCGCCAGTTTCAGCTCCAGTTTGGTATCTGCATAAACCTGTTGCAACAGCTGTTCCTCCTCCCGCGTTCGCTGCGCCAGGATATTGCGCAGCAAGCTCAGGGCCACCTCGATGTTGTCTTGTGAGCCCTGCTCGAACTCCGAAAGATAACGCTTGATTCGTTCCAACTTTACAGCGGTCTCACCTGCGACACCGTCGGCTGCGGCGATCGCTTCGGTGATCATAGACTGAACACCCTCCGGATTATGCGGTGCTCCTTCTTTGTCGTCGGCGCGGCCCATGAGTCGGTGCTGCAGTTCGAACACGAGCTTGCGCAGATGGTTGCCCTGCGTGATATCGTTTTCTATTGTGTTCATGCGCTGCAGATTGCGCCAGGTCATGCCGCCCAAGGCGATCATTTCGAATACCAGCAGACAGCCCAACAGCAAACCGATGGCGATAACGGGGCGGTACAGTAAGTTTTTCATCGTCGGTGCTGAGCCGGAAGCGGGAGGACGCTCCTCTGTTCCCTCTTCAACTCTGGAATCGGGGATCAGGGAACAGGAATCGGAAAATAGACTGATCTGTTCCGATTTCTGATCCCCGATTTCTGATTCCCGGTGGCGGAACCGCTTCGCGTTCCGCCCTGTGTGGGCTCCAGTCGTAGCTGTCCGGCCGGAGCTGTTCTTCGGTTTGGCGATGCATTTTGACAGCCTAACGATAAACACAGTGACGGTCAATCCCGGATTGGCGCTGTCCTGAAGACAGAGGATCGGGTCCACGGGACTGCCATCCCTCTTCCGTGATCGGTCACCTGGGTGGCGGAACCCGTTTCACGATTCCGCCCTACGTATACCGTCATGTCAATTTTGATCCTGGTCAGAGGCCGATGTGTTGTTTTCCGGTTCGTCTTCGCCAAATGATTGAATCATCGCTTCAAAATGCCGGTTCTGTTCGTAACCGAGACGGGCCAATGCACAACCTGTGTCGAGTATGGCTTTCCATAACATCGGCATTTTATAGATTCGATAAGCCAAGGCAGCCACCGTCGCCACAGCGAAGAAAGCGTATAAGAACCCGTGATCGCCGAAGACAAAATCAAGCAAATTGATTATCTGTACGACGAGATCGAGCGGCAGCAGCAATAAGATGCCCCCATAAACCAGTATCAGGTATGTGAACAATACGAAAAAAAGAAATTCGAATGCCCGAACGATAATCACGTTGACTCTTGCCATTGTTATCCCTCGATTGCTGAGTGGAACATTCCGGAACGGGTGGTAAGCCGCTCGCAATGATGAATAAGCGATTTCTATGCCATAGGAGAGGAAAAGTCGGCGCCAGTTGAGTTTCGAGAAGCAATAAAGGGTCAGTGGTTCAAAATGGATCGATGTCGGGGTGAGCTGGTTGAAAACGACCATTCGCAACGGTGGATTACAACAAAAGAAGGCATGACCGGCCAGCCGGTCATGCCGACATAGAGAGTCGATTCAATGCGGTTTGCCGGTCTGATGCTGGTCTGCAGCAGGCGAAAAGCTTGTCTTTGGCGGAAGCTGGTGGGTACCGGCAGATTATCGACCGCTGATCTATTCTCTGCGGCATGAATCATGCAATGATGCCCTACCGATGTGCGCCGTCAGGCGTTGGCATAATGGGAAAAATACAAAGCATGTCCGATACAAGCGTAAATTCAACGACGATCGACCCGGCGGAAATTCCGCGCGGAAACCTCGCCGGCTTCAAGAAATATTTCAAATACGACATCGTTTCCGGCTTTCTGGTTTTTCTGATCGCATTGCCGCTGTGCTTAGGGATCGCACTGGCCTGTGGTTATCCGGCGATTGCAGGTATTTTTACCGCGATTGTCGGCGCCATACTGACCACATTCATCAGCAACTCGGAACTGACGATCAAAGGCCCGGCGGCCGGTTTGATCGTGATTGCCATCGGTGCGATTGAAGCCTTCGGCGGCGATGGCGCCATCGGCGGTTTCAGCGCGGTCGACATCGCCGCCTACCGCATGGCATTGGCGGTTGGCGTGGTCGCGGCCATATTGCAGATTCTGTTCGGCTGGCTGCGTGCCGGCGTGCTCAGCGAGTTCTTTCCACTGTCGGCCGTCCACGGTATGCTGGCGGCGATCGGGGTCATCATCATGATCAAGCAGCTGCCGGTTGCGCTGGGTGTCGAGGGCAGAGGCGAGCCGCTGGAGATGGTGGCGGAGATTCCGCACTATTTCAGCGAAATGAATCCGGAGATTGCGTTGATCGGCGGGGTGGGCATCGCCATCATGTTCCTTTGGCCCCTGGTGCAAAAGCTGCATCGTTTGCTGAAGGTGGTGCCCTCGGCGATGGTTGTGCTGCTGGTCACGGTGCCGATGGGTATGTCGTTCGACCTTTTGCATCCACACGCCTACTCGTTTCACGGACATACCTACGAGCTCGGCGAATCCTATTTGGTAAACATGCCGGACCGGCCCTTTGGAATGTTCGACTACATTACGACGCCGGACTTTTCGGTCTTTACCGGTAAATATTTGCTTGAGGCCCTCAAATGGGTTTTCATGTTCTTTGTCATCGGCAACCTGGAATCGTTGTTGTCGGCCAAGGCGATCGACATCATCGATCCGTGGAAACGCAAGACCGACATGGATCGGGATATCATCGCCGTCGGTGCCGGTAATCTCTGTGCCGCGTTCATCGGAGGCTTGCCGATGATTTCGGAAATCGTCCGCAGCAAGGCGAACATCGACGACGGTGCCCGCACCCGCTTCGCCGACTTGTGGCACGGCGTGTTTCTGCTGCTGTGCGTCGCTTTGATTCCGATGGTGCTGCATCGTATTCCGTTGGCGGCTCTGGCGGCGATGCTGATCTATACCGGTTTTCGTTTGACCCACCCGAAAGAGTTCATGCACGTGTACGAGATCGGTCGGGAACAGCTGGTGATCTTCGTTGCCACCCTGGTCGGTGTGCTGGCCACCGACCTGCTGATCGGCATCCTGATCGGCATCGCCACCAAACTGGTGATTCACCTGATCAACGGGGTGCCGGTCCGTTCGCTGTTCAAGCCGTTTCTGGATGTGGAGATAACGGGCGAGAATACGGTGACCGTCCGGGCGCGCTATTCGGCGATCTTCAGCAACTGGATTCAGCTGCGGCGTCAGTTGGTGCAGCTTGGAATTCTTGACCGCCGGAATGTGATCCTCGACCTGTCGCACACCCATCTGGTCGATCACAGCGTTCTGGAAAAATTGCGCGATCTGGTGCGCGACTTCGAGGATGCGGGCGTGCGGCTCGAAGTGCAGGGGCTGGAAGGCCACAAACAGCTGTCGAAACATGCGCTGGCCGCTCGGAAGAGAGCTTTGACGCGGCTGCGGCGAGTAACGGTGATTGCCGGCGAAGGGTTGGCGCGGCAGTTGTCGAGCAAATTCCTTGAACTGGGGGCATCGGGTTTTACTGTGTTCCCGTGCTCGGGAACCGGCGGCGACACGTCGGCTGAGGGCGGCGGCGTGCAGGAGCCATTGGTGCGTTTGGAAACCATTGTTCCGAATAATGTCGCCGAGCCGATTTTAGACTATCTGCGCGTCGAGATTTCACCGCAACAGCGGATGACGGTCTGCCTGGAGACGGTCGAAGTCCTGCGGCAGGGGTATGGCTGACAGCCAATGCTGATGAATTAAGATGGGCTGCTTCTTCTCCCTCTGGGAGAAGGCGGGGATGAGGGGATCGAAATGGATGAGCTCCTTTGTTTATTGTCCCCTCACCCAATCCTCTCCCGCTGGAGAGGGCTTAAGTCAACAGCATTTCGGCTGTGACAGTGGCGGGCCGGCGGAAAAAGAGCGGCGATGACGCCGTTCCGCCGGCGGCGGTTCGGTTTGATGTCGCGATCGGTTCGAGTGACAGGTAACGCAACCCTGTTTCAGTCTGATTGTTCCAGCCAGACTTTCCATACCGCCAGCAATACCGCCAGGATGACCGGCCCAAGAAACAGGCCGACTGCGCCGAACGCGGTGAGACCGCCGAGTACGCCGAACATCACCACCAGAAATGGCACGCGGCTGGCGCCGCTGATCACCAACGGACGTATGATGTTGTCCACCGTGCTGACCACCAGAAAGCCCCAGGCCAACAGCCCGACCCCTTCCCAGTACGCATCGTTCAACAGCAGGGCGATGCCGAGCGGCACCCACACAAGGGTCGCACCGAGAGGAACCAGTGCCAGTATCGCGGTGACGGCCCCGAACAGAGCCGGTGCCTTGACACCGGCGGCGGCATAGCCGATGCCTGCCAAAAAACCCTGGGTCAGCGCCGCCAGCACCAGGCCGTACACCACCGCTTTGGTGGTATGCCCGGCGGCATGAAGATAAATCTCCAGGTCTTTACCGAGAGAGCGGGAAAGCGCTTGGCGCAGCTGGGCCATCGCCTTGTCGCCGTCCCGGAAGCAGAAGAAGAGGGTGATCAGGACGATGCCGAGCTGCATGGTGAAATAACCGACATCGCCGAGGAATTCGGCAAGTCTCCCCGCCAATCGTCGTCCCCAACCGGCGAGCTCCCCGGTAATGCCCGCCGGGCCTCCCATCAGTCGATCGATCCATGCCTGGAGTTCGGTGCCCAGCCATGGAATCGCAAGGAGAAAATCAGGCAAAGGGTGGGTGCTTTGCGAAAAATAGGCGGTCAATGCGTGATAGGCTGTTTTTAGCTCTTCCTGCAGCAGCCTTCCGAGCCAGAAGATGGTGGAAAATATCACCAGGGAGATCACCAGCGTCATCAGTGCAGCACTTTCCGTGACCCGCCCCTTGAGCGTTTGGCACAGCCATCGGTATCCCGGCCAGGTTACGTAAGCGAGAATGAATGCCCAAACGAGAGTCAGGAGAAAATCGTGCAGCATCCAGTAGCTGAGGGCCAACAGGCAGGCGAGCAGCAGTGCCGGCACCAGGCGGTGCATTCCCGGAATGAGCGGTGATTCATTCATGGATATCGGGTTTGGTGCGGCTGTGCCGCGGCGCATCCCAGGCGATTCAGCACCGCCGCCCACCCGGCGGCGGCCGGCGGCCGCTCGACCAGAATCCGGTCACAACCCAGCGCATCGGCCTCGCGCAGGCGGGCATAGAGGATCTGCGCATAAGCAGCGGCATCGAGCGGCATGGGCAGCCAGCGGCAGGCATGCGGTTCGGCGGCCGGCGGCTGCCGCATCGACAGCAGCACTACCGAGCCTCCTTCGGCAAGCAGCGTCCGGACTGCGGCTTCGATCTCCGCTGCTTCCACCAGCCGCAGCGGTGTGTCGGGCGCATAGTGGGAGGGCAGGCTGCCGGAGACGCGCGGCGCATCCGCTGTCGCTCCCACGTTCGGTGCTTTTCCGAGGATTTTGGCGAGTGCGTCGGAGGTAACAGCTCCGGGACGGAGCAGCCGAGCCGAGCTGCCGCTCAGGTCGAGAATAGTGGATTCCAACCCCACCGGGCAGGCACCGCCGTCGATGATGCAGTCCACGGCATCGCCCAAGTCCGCGACCACATGGGCTGCCGTGGTTGGACTCACACGCCCGAAACGGTTGGCGGAGGGTGCGGCGATGCCGCTTCCAAAGGTTTTCAATAATTCCAATGCCACCGGGTGCGCGGGGATGCGCAGTCCCACCGTATTCTGGCCGCCGGTGACCAGATCGGGCACGTTCGGCGCGCGCCTCAGGATCAGCGTCAACGGCCCGGGCCATAACCGTTCTGCGAGTTTCCATGCCTGGTCCGGAATATCGCGCGCCCAATGCTCGACCTCGTCCACGTTGCCGAGATGAACGATCAGCGGATGATCGGCCGGGCGCCCCTTGGCGTGGAATACGCGTGCCAGGGCCTCCGGGTTTCGGGCATCGGCTCCGAGGCCGTAAACGGTCTCGGTGGGGAAGGCCACCAGACAGCCGCGCTTCAGTAGGTCGGCAGCGTGTTCGAACGTCGCTGCGGAAGGGGTGCAAAGGTTCATGATCGGTGTCGAGAGTTAGGCAGAAACGTGAGGATGGGCATAGCCGGTCAGTTTGGAAGTCTAGCATGTTGCATTGCGGGAGTGTGCGTTCTTGTGTAGCTCCTCACCCAAAAAACATTTATAATAGTCCGGTTTTGTCAACGGTTCAACAACTTACAAATTAGGAATAAGGATGACGCGTTTACGTAAATGGCAGGTCGAAGACCCCGAATTCTGGGAGCTGGAAGGGAAGCGGATTGCAAACTGCAATCTTTGGATCTCCATTCCAAGTCTGTTGTGCGGCTTTGCCGTATGGCTCTATTGGGGGGTGATCACGGTGCAAATGTTGAATCTCGGCTTTCCGTATGAAAAAGCCGAGTTGTTCACCCTGATGGCGATCGCCGGGCTGACCGGCGCCACCTTGCGCATCCCCAGCAGCTTCTTTATTCGTTTATGCGGCGGACGCAATACCATCTTTTTCACCACGGCGCTGCTGATCATTCCCGCATTGGGCACCGGCATTGCTCTGCAGGACAAAAACACGCCTTTGTGGGTATTCCAGATGCTGGCGCTGCTTTCGGGGCTTGGCGGCGGTAATTTTGCATCGTCCATGTCCAACATCAGCTTCTTTTTCCCGAAAAAGAACCAGGGGTTGGCGCTGGGCCTGAATGCCGGTCTGGGCAACTTCGGTGTGACCACCATGCAGATTCTGGTGCCGCTGGCAATGACCTTCGCTCTGTTCGGCCAGTGGGGCGGCGACCCTATGATTCTGCAGAATACCTCGGGCACGTTGATCGGCAAGATTCCGGCGGGTTCTGAAACCTATATTCAAAACGCCGGGTTTATCTGGCTGCTGTTTCTTGTCCCGCTGGCTTTTCTTTCCTGGTTCGGTATGCACAACATCTGTACCGACGAGGTCTCTCCTGGCCTCGGTTCGCCGCTCAAATGCTTTGCCATAATCATCGGCATGCTGCTGATCGGTTTCGGCACCGCCGCGTTCGGTTTGTGGTTGATGCTGCCGGAATCGGTCAACGGCTCCGGCTTCGGCGTCTCCAAGGAGATCGTGCTGGTGTTCGTCATTGCTTTGACAGTTGGCTTGCTGAAGCTGATTCCCGGACGGATCGGCACCAGCCTCACCCGCCAGTACCGGATTTTCGACAACAAGCACACCTGGGTCATGAGCATCATCTATACCATGACCTTCGGTTCGTTCATCGGCTACGCCGCCTCTTTCCCTCTGGCAATCAAGGTGATCTTCGGTTATCAGCATCTGCTCATCGACGGCGTCATGACGCATGACACGATCAACCCGAACGGTCCCAGCGCACTGATGTTCGCCTGGATGGGCCCTTTTATCGGTGCGCTCATTCGCCCGCTGGGCGGCTGGATCGCCGATAAGTTCGGCGGTGCGATGGTGACCCAGATCTGCTCGGTGGCCATGGTACTGAGTGCACTGGGTGTGGCCTATTACATGAAAGCTGCCTACAACTCGGCAACTCCGGAAGAGTTCTTCGTCCCTTTCCTGCTGCTGTTTCTGGTCCTGTTTGCCGCCACCGGCATCGGCAACGGCTCCACTTTTCGCACCATTGCCATGGTCTTCCCCAAAGAGCAGGCGGGACCGGTGCTCGGCTGGACCTCTGCTGTCGCCGCCTATGGCGCCTTCTACATCCCGAAAGTGTTCGGTGAGCAGATCAAGGCGGCCACCCCTGAAGTGGCGCTGATCGGATTTGCCGCCTTCTATTTGGTCTGCATCCTGATCAACTGGTGGTTTTATCTGCGCAGGGAGGGTGAGTTCTATAACCCGTAGGTTCGCCAAGCGATAAAGAAAAGGTGTCGTGTGGCGTGCTGAAATGCTGCGGCGCAGCGTTCTTTTTATAGTCCTGATAAGAATCAATAAGATATTGATATAACATCTGTTGTTGTTATTTTTTACGAACAGGAAATAGTATTTTTGCTGCGCAATATTGACTCGGACGCATGATGCTTTTATCATAGAGACCATATGAAAAATATGGAGATGGATGATGAGCAAAGTGCGTTACAAAGCAAGGGGTCGAGCGAGGCCGGGTGCTGTTTTATCGGCCGTTTTGGTGATGAACATGGCCATCGCCGCGAGTGCGAACGCCGATTTCGATGCATTCAACGAAGATGTCGAAAATGCCCTGAAGGGAAAGTGGGGCGATGTCACCTGCATCAATTGCGGGAAGGTCAATTTCAATATCCGCTACCGCTTCGAATATGTCGACCAACAAGGTCTGGGCGTGGCCAGAGGTGATCCGATTCGTCTGCGTCTCGGCTATTTGACGCCGCAGCTGTACGGCTTTCGCGCGTTTGCCGAATTCGAAGGCAATACGCCGATTTTTGCCGACGACTACAACAGCACCCGCAACGGCAAAAGGCAGTTTCCGGTCATCGCCGACCCGGCTGTGGCCGAGGTGAATCAGCTCTGGATCGGATACAACGGCCTGCTGGAGACCGACATCAAAGCAGGGCGGCAAAGAATCAACTACAACAATCAGCGGTTCGTCGGCGCCGTGGCCTGGCGTCAGCTGGAACAGACCTTCGATTCGGCCACCATCGTCAACCAGACGATCGGCAACACCGATTTCAAGTTCGGCTTCATCTGGAATGTGCGAAATGTCACCGGCCGCGATGTCAGCATGCGCTCGCCGATCCTGAACCTCTCTTACGATGTTTTGGATTACGGCAAGGCGACGGCTTACGGTTATTGGCTGGGCTATTCGAGCAACTTCAACAGCGGCCCGTTTCCGTTCGCCTTCTCGACGCAGACCTACGGGCTGCGGTTCGATGGATCGACCGGGATCATCGACAATCTCAAAGCGCTCTATACCGCGGAATATGCCTATCAGAAGGACTACGACAAAAACCCGAGAAGCTATCACGCCAACTATTTCCATCTGATGGGCGGGTTTCGGATCCCCGAGGTGGGAGCAGGATTTTCCAATATTATCGGCAAGGTTGACTGGGAATATCTGGGGTCGAAAAACAATGTGGCGTTTCAGACGCCGCTGGGCACCAATCATGCATTCCAGGGCTGGGCGGACCAATTTCTGGTGACGCCGCCGCAAGGTGTCAGGGATCTGTACGGGACACTGGGCGTTATGTTTTACGGCGTAAAAATGGCGGCGATCTACCATCAGTTCGATTCGGCGGTCGGCGGCCGCGACTACGGGCACGAAATCGATGCGGTGATTTCGAAGAAGTTATCCAAGCACTATACGCTTCAGGGCAAATATGCCCAGTATTACGCCAGGGACTTTAAAACCGACACGCAGAAATTCTGGTTGTCGCTTATTGTGGGCTTTTAGAGTCTCCGGCAATAGGCTCGGGCGATGGCTGGGAGACAGCGGAGTCATGGCGTAAAACTGCCTGGGAGGTGGGTTGCAATCGTTCGGAAACTTGCGTTAAATGATCGGTTCGGCCCGCAGGCCGAACCACGATTAATACGTCATCCCTTTTTCCGAATGAACAACCATCGACATGCGAGCCACGCCGCAGATTCATCCCATGATGAACTGTACCGCTCATTGACATACGGCTTCGAGGATGAGACGGTCCAGTCTATCCAGCTGGCATTGAACCTGGCCCTCGACGCTAAAGAGGATAAGCTCGTCCGGCCGCGTGGGACCGATGTGGCGGTCAGACTCAAGCGACTGGGCGTCGATGCGCAGACGTTGCAGGCTGCGCTGTTGAGCGATCCTTTTTTGCGCGACCACTTGGAGCCATCCTATATCGAGGATCATTTTGGTGAAACGGTCGCCAATCTGGTGCGCAACGTCAACCGGCTGAACACCTTCAGCGACTATTCGGCGGATCTCGTATCGGAGCCGGAGCAGGCCGAGGTGCTCAGGCGCATGCTGCTGGCGATGATCGATGACGTGCGCGCACTGCCGATCAAGCTCGCCTATCGTGTGGTGCGCCTTCGCATTCTTCCGCGGCAGAGCTACGAACAGCGTCTTTATATCGCCAGGGAGGCGCTGGACATTTATGTCCCCTTGGCCAATCGCTTGGGAATCGGGCAGCTGAAATGGGAATTGGAGGATCTTGCCTTTCGTTACCTCGATCCGCAGGCCTACAAACGACTGGCCACCGCGCTCGCCGAAAACCGGGTCGCCCGCGAGCGCTATATTCAGGATTTTATCGAGCATCTCCATGCCGCGCTCACAAAGGAAGGAATCGAAGCCGATGTGTATGGGCGGCCAAAACACATCTATAGCATTTGGCGCAAGATGCAGCGCAAAGCGGTGGACTTCAATGAATTGTACGATCTTCGTGCGGTGCGTGTCATCGTCGATAAAGTGCCGACCTGCTATGCCGTGCTCGGCGTTGTGCACACGCTCTGGCAGTACGTCCCCAAGGAGTTCGATGATTACATCGCCAATCCCAAAGAAAACGGCTATCAATCCCTGCACACGATCGTGGTTGGCCCGGGTGGCGCGATGGTCGAAATCCAGATTCGTACCCGCGACATGCACAACTTCGCCGAACTGGGGGTTGCGGCGCATTGGCGGTACAAGGAAGGCGGCAAGCAGAATGCGGCGGTGGAAAAGAGCATTGTTTCTCTCAGGCGGCTGCTGGAAAACAGGGACGATGCGACCCTATTGGAAGACTTTCGAACGGAACTGTATCCCGACCGGGTATTCGTTCTGACGCCGAAAGGGGAGGTCAAAGATCTCATGAAGGGTGCGACCCCGCTGGATTTTGCCTATGCCATCCATACCGAGGTGGGCCACCGCTGCCGCGGCGCCAAGGTGGGCGGGCGCATCGTTCCCTTGACCTATGAGTTGAAATCGGGCGATCGGGTCGAAATCATGACGGTCAAGGAGGGGCGGCCGAGCCGCAGCTGGTTGAATCTTCATCTTGGCTATCTGAAGACCTCCCACGCCCGCAGCAAGGTCAGACATTGGTTCAAAAAGCAGGATCACGAACGGAACCTGCAGGACGGCAAAGCCATTCTGGAAAAGGAGCGGCAGCGGTTAGGCTTGAAAACGATCGATCTCAGAGAGTTGACGCGCCATTTTCGTCTGTCGCGGCAGGAGGATGTGCTGATCGGTATCGGGCGTGCCGATATCTCTCTGAATCAATTGGCCGGCGCGCTGGAAGCGCCCGATTGGCGTGATGAGCCGACGCATCTGAAACTGGTCGCGGACCACGGCAGAGAGGCGCGGCGGGACAACGTGTCGGTGCAGGGAATCGGCAACCTGCTGACGACCTATGCAGGGTGCTGCAAGCCGCTCCCTGGAGATGCAATCATCGGTTACATTACGCTGGGAAAGGGCATCGCCATCCATCGTCAGGATTGCGAAAACATCCTGCAGCTGCCGGAGGAAAAGCACAACCGTCTGATCGAGGTCCAATGGGGCGAAGAACCGGACGCCTTTCCGGTCGAAATTCATCTGCGCGCGTTCGATCGGCAGGGTCTGCTGCGTGACATTACGCAGATTCTTTCCAATGAACATGTCAATATCCTGGAAGCGAACACCCACAAGAACGTCGATGATCAGCGCGTCTGGATGAATATGACGCTCGAGGTAAGAAATATCACTCAACTCCGCGACATCATGGATAAAATTGGCCAGTTGCACAACGTGTTCGAGGTGCGGCGGAAGCGTTAGCGAACGGCCACTGAACGATTGCAACGATTGACATTAACTCATACTAAAAGGGGACTGGAATGTACGAACTGGAAGGGGTTACGCCATCCAAACAAAAACGGATGTTGGCGATCAGCACGCTGGCGTTCACCGTCTGTTTTGCTGTCTGGACGATCTTTTCGATCATCGGCATCAGAATCAAACAGGATCTCGGATTGAATGACACCGAGTTCGGCCTGCTGGTTGCGACGCCTGTTCTCACCGGGTCGCTCAGCCGCATTTTCCTGGGGATCTGGGCCGATCAGTACGGTGGCCGCATCGTCTATTTCCTGCTCATGCTGACCACCTCGGTCGCTGTTTGGCTGCTTTCTTCGGTGGAAACGTATGTTATGTTTCTGGTGGCGGCTCTGGGCGTCGGCTTTGCCGGCGGCTCTTTTGCTGTCGGCATCGCTTATGTCTCGCGCTGGTATGAAAAGGAGAAGCAGGGCACTGCGTTGGGGATTTTCGGCATGGGCAATGTCGGGGCGGCGGTGACCAATTTCGGCGCACCGTTTCTGCTGGTCGCGTTCGGCTGGGAGCGGGTGGCGCAGATCTATGCCATTGTTTTGGCCGTGATGGCGGTGGTCTTTTGGCTGACGACCGATGTCGACCCGGCAACGAAATCCAGACGGGAACGGGGTGAAAAAGTCCGTTCCGCCTTGATGCAGCTGACTCCCCTGAAAAAACTTCAAGTATGGCGTTTTTCGACCTACTATTTCTTTGTTTTCGGCGGCTTTGTCGCGCTTGCCTTATGGCTGCCATTCTATTATGTGGACACGTACGGTCTCGAGATAACCACCGCCGGCGTGCTGGCCGCAGCCTATGCGCTGCCGGGCAGCTTGTTCAGGGCGCTTGGCGGGTGGATGTCGGATCGGTGGGGTGCCCGGCGTGTGATGTATTGGACTTTTATCGGTAGTCTGGTCTGCACTTTTTTGATGTCCTACCCCGCCACCGATTACATCGTGCACGGCATCGAAGGACCGATTCCCTTTACTATCCGCATGGGCCTTGCCCCTTTTGTTCTGTTGACGGTCATCCTCGGCTTTTTCATGTCATTGGGCAAAGCGGCCGTCTATAAACATATTCCGGTTTATTATCCCGGCCATGTCGGTTCGGTCGGCGGTCTTGTCGGCATGATCGGCGGGCTGGGCGGCTTTGTGCTGCCGATCTGTTTCGGGGCGATGGACGATCTGGTCGGCGTGCGGACCAGCTGTTTCATGCTGCTGTTTGTGATTGTCGCGGTCTCGCTGACCTGGATGCATTTCGCCATCCGTGCGATGGAAAAGAGGCTTCATCCCGAGCTCAGGGGCCCGAAAGATTTTCTGGAGTTGTTGGACAGTGGCGAGAAGAGCGAAGAGAATCAGCGGCTGGAACCGTAAAACGGGTTCCGACACCGGCCGTTTGGTACGCACTGATCAGGAATCGGAATGGTGCATCAGCCGTTCCGATTCCTGATTCCTGATTCCTGTTTCCTGACTCATGGACCAGTCGATACGATTCGATGCTGAACTGATCCGGCGCTACGATTGCTCCGGTCCCCGCTACACCTCCTACCCCACTGCGGTGGAATTTCACCCGCAGTTCGAAGCGGAGGCGTATCAGCGCCATATCGACAAAAGCAACGGGGAGGGCGGTCCGCTGTCACTATACCTGCATTTGCCTTTTTGTGATACGGTTTGCTACTACTGCGCCTGCAATAAGATCGTCACCAAGAACCGCAGCCGAGCAGCGCCCTATCTCGCGCGTCTGCATCGCGAAATCGCCATGCTGGGGCGGTTGTTCGACAGCCGGCGGCGTGTCGAGCAGCTGCACTGGGGCGGCGGGACGCCGACCTTTATCAGCCACCGGCAAATGGTTGAGTTGATGGGCGTCACCCGGCAGCATTTCAATCTACGATCCGATGACGGCGGTGAATTGTCGATCGAGGTCGATCCGAGAGAGGTGCAGCCGGAAACCATCGGGCTGCTGCATGAACTTGGATTTAATCGTCTGAGTCTGGGTGTTCAGGATTTCGATCCTTTGGTTCAGCGGGCGGTCAACCGCTTTCAGACGGAGCAAGAGACCTTCGGGGTGATGGACGCGGCGCGCCGATCGGGCTTTCGCTCGATCAGCGTCGATCTGATTTATGGGCTGCCGCATCAGACGGTGGTCCGTTTTGCCAGGACGCTGGATCGAATCATCGAAGCGCTGCCCGACCGGCTCTCCGTGTTCAATTATGCGCATCTTCCCGAGCGCTTCAAGACCCAGCGTCAGATCAATGCAGCCGATCTGCCCAGCCCAGCGGGAAAGCTCGAAATCCTGCAGATGACCATCGAGCGGCTGACATCGGCAGGGTATGTTTATATCGGTATGGACCATTTCGCCAGGCCCGATGATGAACTGGCCGTTGCCCAGCGCGATGGCCGCCTGTACCGCAATTTTCAAGGCTACTCCACCCATGCGCAGTGCGACCTGATCGGGCTGGGCGTTACCTCGATCGGCAGCGTCGGCAACGCCTATGTTCAGAACAGGCGCGACCTGGAGGAGTATGTCGGGCTGGTCGACGAAGGCAGGTTGCCGGTGCTCCGAGGCGTCGAATTGCAGCCGGATGACCTGGTTCGCCGTGCCGTCATTACTCAGCTGATTTGTCATTTTTCATTGGATTTCAAAGTGATCGAGCAGAACTGGTCGATTCGGTTCGCCGACTATTTTCATTCAGAGTTGGAGGCTTTGCGTGCGATGGAGGATGACGGTCTGCTTTATTGCGACGATCATCGCATCGAAGTCACGGCCGCCGGCCGGCTGCTCATCCGCAACATCTGCATGGTGTTCGATCGCTATTTCAGCAGGCAGCGGAAGCAGTTTTCTAAGGTTATTTAGGCTACTTTGGCTCGGCGACCGAATCGGGTCGTTAACCAGCGGGCAAAAGGATCCCAACTAGGAGGCTGTCCGAGAATAGCGATCGTAGCGAGGGGGAGCCTGATTGAGTCAGATTATTGATGGAAACCATCCTTGGTTTCCACCCCTTCGGGGTCGCTAACGCGGCCCCAAAGGGGTGAAATACATGGATGTATTTCATCAAAATGATCGGGAAATCTGGCCAATCAGGCTCGTCCGCAGTAGATCAGTCTATTCTCGGACAGCCTCCTAGAATTCATCACCAGGCTCCACCAGTGCCATGCCCTGCTGCTCGTCAGCATACTGGTTGATCCCGCCGTCACTCCCGAGCTTGATCATCAAGCGGACTTCGTTGGTCGAATCGGCCGAGTGGAGCGCATCCTCGTAACTGATCTTGCCGGCCGTGTAAAGATCGTACAATGCCTGGTCGAAGGTCTGCATGCCTTGCTCTCTCGACTGTTTCATCAGAGCTTTCAGTTTGTGGATTTCACCTTTGCGGATGAGGTCCGAGGCCAGTGGTGAATTGATAAGGATTTCGACGGCCGGATAGCGGCCTTTGCCATCGGTGCGCCTGACGAGCTGCTGCGCCACGATCGCTTTGAGATTGAGCGAAAGATCCATGAACAGCTGGTCATGCATCTCTTCAGGAAAGAAATGGATGATCCGGTCCAGTGCCTGGTTGGCGTTGTTCGCATGCAGTGTGGTCAGGCATAAATGGCCGGTTTCAGCGAAGGTAATCGCATGCTCCATGGTTTCGCGCGCGCGTACCTCCCCGATCAGGATGACGTCGGGCGCCTGCCGGAGGGTGTTCTTCAGCGCCACCGAATAGGATTCGGTGTCGATGCCCACTTCGCGCTGCGTGACGATGCAGCCGGCATGTTGGTGGACATATTCGATCGGGTCTTCGATGGTGATGATGTGGCCGCTGCTGTGTTCGTTGCGGTATTTGATCATCGACGCCAAGGAGGTCGACTTGCCGGTCCCCGTGGCGCCGACGAACAAAATCAGCCCGCGTTTGGTCATCGACAATTCGTTGATGACGGGCGGCAGGTGGAGTTGCTCGGCGCTGGGAATATGGGTTTCGATCCGGCGCAGCACCATGCCCGGCACATCACGCTGGTAAAAAGCGCTGACGCGATAACGCGCGACGCCGGGTGCGCTGATGGCAAAATTGCATTCTTTGGTGTTCTCGAATGCATCGCGCTGCTGTTGAGTCATGATGCTGTGTATGACCTTTGTGACCTGCTCGCCGTTGAACGCGACTTTCGAAACTTCCTGCAGCCGGCCGTCCACCTTGATGGTGGGGGGGCGGTCGACGGTAATGAAGAGGTCCGAGGCTTTCTTTTGAGCCATCAAGGTCAGCAGTGTTTTAAAGTCCATTGGAATACGCCTTTTGCAATGAGGTATGAGATTCGTCTAGGAGGCTGTCCGAGAATAGCGATCGTAGCGAGGGCAAGACTGATTGAGTCAGGTTATTGATGGAAACCATCCTTGGTTTCCACCCCTTCGGGGTCGCTAACGCGGCCCAAATTGGCTCCCGGCCAATTTGTCGATCATTTGAGGCGAATAGTGGGCCTATTTAACGATAATGATCGGGAAATCTGCCCAAATCAGGCTTGGCCGCAGTAGATCAGTCTATTCTCGGACAGCCTCCTAGTTCAGAAAGCACTTTTGTTGACCGCTCTGCTGCGGGCGGTTTGTCTGGCGATCAAACCCCGTTCAACCAGCTCCTGCAGGTTCTGATCCAGCGTTTGCATGCCCTCGCGCCGTCCGGTCTGGATGGCGGAATACATTTGCGCCACCTTGTCTTCACGGATGAGATTGCGTATTGCGGGGGTGCCGACCATGATTTCATGGGCTGCCATGCGGCCGCCGCCCGTTTTTTTCAGGAGGGTCTGGGAAATCACCGCCTGCAGCGATTCGGACAGCATCGACCGGATCATATCCTTCTCGGCGGCGGGAAAAACGTCGATGATACGGTCGATGGTTTTGGCGGCAGAACTGGTGTGCAGCGTCCCGAATACCAGATGTCCTGTTTCCGCGGCGGTCAAGGCCAGGCGAATCGTTTCCAGGTCACGCAATTCACCAACCAGAATCACATCCGGATCTTCACGCAGGGCGGAGCGCAAGGCTGCTTCGAAACCGTGGGTATCACGATGGACCTCACGTTGGTTGATGAGCGCTTTCTTGCTCTTATGAACGAATTCGATCGGGTCTTCGATGGTGAGGATATGGCAGTACACATTGGAATTGACGTGATCGACCATGGCCGCCAGCGTCGTCGATTTGCCGGAACCGGTCGGGCCGGTCACTAGCACGATGCCTCGAGGCTTTTCTGTCACTTCCTTGAAAAAGCGGGGACAGCCCAATTCTTCCAGGCTCAGCACTTTGGACGGAATGGTTCTGAATACTCCGGCGGAACCCCGATCCTGTTTGAAGGCATTGACACGAAATCGTGCAACGCCGGGCAGGTCGAAGGAAAAATCGGTTTCGAAAAATTCCTCATAGTCACGACGCTGCTTGTCGTTCATAATATCGTAAATCAATGCATGAACTTCTTTATGTTCCAGCGGCGGCACGTTGATGCGTCGGATATCGCCGTCCACTCGAATCATCGGCGGCAGTCCTGCCGAGAGGTGCAAGTCCGAAGCTTTGCTTTTGACAGCGAATGTCAGTAATTCGGTAATATCCATGGTTGAACGATTGAATTGTTGTTGACGATCGATGAGTCAGGTTCCTCCCCGACCCGTATTCCACTAATCTTTAGTATATCCATTCATAGTATAGTTAAACATTACCGATCCTCATGATGGTAAGCCTCGCTGAACGGTTGCACGAAGTGGAGCAGCGTCTTCGGTCCGCGGAACGGGCTGCCGGTCGTGTATCGGGCTGCGTCAAGTTGCTGGCGGTCAGCAAAACGAAATCGGCCGAAGCGATGATTCTCGCCTATCGCGCAGGTCAGCGCCATTTTGGAGAAAGTTACCTGCAGGAAGCGCTGGTCAAGCAGCGGCAGCTGGCGCATTTCAACATTACCTGGCATTTCATCGGGCCCATTCAGTCCAACAAAACGCGCTCGATCGTCAACCATTTCAGCTGGGTTCATAGTGTCGACCGCCTCAAAATCGCGCGCCGTCTCGATGAACAGCGTTCGCCGGACAGCGCGCCGCTCAATATCTGTCTGCAGATCAATGTCAGTGGAGAGATGAGTAAATCCGGGGTGCCGATCGATGAACTGCCGGAGTTCGCGGCTGCCGTATCGGAATTGCCGCGGTTGCGGTTGCGTGGCATCATGGCGATTCCGGCACAGACTACGGGTTTTGATAATCAGCGCGCGGCATTTCGAGCACTGCGCATGGCGATGGAGCAGCTGCCTTACAAGACGCTGGATACTCTCTCCATGGGCATGTCGAATGATCTGGAAGCCGCCGTCGCCGAAGGCGCCACGATCGTGCGGATCGGTACCGCCATATTCGGCAGCCGTCGTTGACCCGCACCTAAATTGTTCTGGTACGGAATCTACTTTGCTTAATAAAGTAGAATTTAGAGTTCTATAAATAGGAGTTTTACCGAAGTCTACCGAGTTTGAAGGTGGTTTAAATTACCCTTGACTTCAGTCAGTTACGAGTCATAATGAGTCCCAATGACTCGGAAGGAATTTGACCCTTCCGGTCTACCATAGGCCTGTCGTAGACTTGGAGTCTGTTATGAAACTGACGAAAGCCGCTGTCGACAAGGCGCAGAAAAAGATTGAACGCACCACGCTGCGCCAAGCATTCGAGGCGTACATGCGCCGCCGCATCCTCAAGCCGCAAACGGTGTTCGACATCGGTCGCGTGGACCGCCTCGATGACCTCGACTGGAGCGTTTTGATTCTCCCAATCGGAATGTTTCTGATTTCTGGAAGCCTTGTACTCCTCGCCAACACGCGCGGGGAGCGGGCGAAGGATCTCTGATCGCACAAACGAAGATGAGGACAGCGCTTGAACAGCCAGACGGCCGCTTCGGCGCGAGAAAGTGGATCGCGAATTTCCTTGCGCGTGAAGGGGTCGCGTCTTGTCTTTTTCCAATGGATAAACATGAAGTTTCCACGAATGTCTGCAATGGGTGTTGTGCGCCGTGATAAGGCGGCGCTTTTCCAGTGGGTGTAAATCCCACCCGGCTAAATCGCTCCGGCCGGAAGCAATCGGAGCAGTTATGGAGGTAACGAAATAGCTGAAGCCTTCGATGTAAGGAGTCGCTTTAGGCGATCCAGCGAGTG
>Ga0209633_10001904_pt1 | contig 20750 bp, 14 predicted proteins | sample Cruoilmetagenom1_FD_187290 | JGI IMG/M metagenome (GOLD analysis project Ga0209633, IMG submission 187290) | Oil polluted marine microbial communities from Coal Oil Point, Santa Barbara, California, USA - Sample 1 (SPAdes) (version 2) | ecosystem: Environmental > Aquatic > Marine > Oil seeps ... | reverse complement strand
AATTAGTAATGTAAGTGGAGGTTGGTATCATGTTTCAAAAGATGGTTCTGTTGAATTTTTAGGAGAAAGAACAATTGCTCGTTGGTACACAATGTATGGAACTATTACACAATCAAGAGATTGGTTGCCTGATGATATTGGTGGTGTCCTTTGGTTAGCACAAGATAACATTGCAACTTCTATTTATGTTCCTGTTTATTGTGGAACAACTGATTTGCCAAAATCGTATAAAACACCTGGCAGAGTTAATGGTTTTACAAGAGAGTCTGCTTGGTGGGCATTTAACAGATTGGGAACTTTAACAGCACAACGTTGGGGTGATATGCGACATGATGTTGATGCTGTTTGGAAACCATTGCAAACAAAAATGTTTGAAGATCAAGCTAATTATGAGAAAAAAGCATTAAATATTAAAAACAAAAAAGACTTACATAAATATTTAACAAATTATACATTAGAAAAAGGTGAAACTGTTGTGAAAAAAGCTTGGGATTTAGGAGATTTCTTATGGACAAAATATGATGAGAAGTTCTAAAGAAAAGAGCATTTTAAATGCTCTTTTTTAAACTATTTTGAATAAATTCAATAGAATTTAAAGCTGCAATAGTTCCATCAGAAACAGCAGTTGTAATTTGTCTCCATCTTTTTGCACGGCAATCTCCTGCTACAAAAATACCAGAAACACTTGTTTCTAAATTTTCATTTGCAACAACTTCACCTCTTTCATTTAAATTAATAATGTTTTCAAATGGTTTTGTTTGAGGAACATAACCAATAAAAATAAAAACACCATCAATTTTCTTATCAGTTTCCTTTCCTGTTTTTAAGTTCTTAATTTTAACTTTTTCTAAAGATTGAGAACCGTAAAATCCTGTAATTGTAGACTCTAAAATGAAATCAATTTTTGGGTGATTTGTAGCAATTTCAATAGCATGTTTATATGCTTGAAAGTGATCAAACTGATGCACAATTGTTACTTTACTTGCATATTGGGTTAATGAAACGGCTTCTTCAAGTGCAGAATTTCCGCCACCTACAACAATGATTTCTCTATCCTGAAAAAAATCGCCATCACAAGTTGCACAATAAGAAACGCCTCTTCCAGCAAATTCTTTTTCTCCTAATGCACCAATTTCTCTTGATTTTCCTCCTGTAGCAATTATAACTGATTTTGCTTCATAAATATCTTTTTCATTTACAGTTACTTTCTTAACTTTATTTTCTAAGTCATAAGCTGTAACTTTAATGTTAGATTTCACAACACAACCAAAACTTTCTGCTTGTTTTTGCATATTTCTAGATAGCATATAACCGCTGATGCTCTCAATTCCAGGGTAGTTTGCAACTTCATGTGTTAATGACATTTGTCCGCCTGCAATGCCTTCATTCAAAATCAAAACCTTAACTTTTGCTCTTGATAAATATATTCCAGATGTTAAACCTGCAGGACCTCCACCAATTATTATTATATCAAATTTATTATTTTCCATAATTTATTATGTAAATTTAAAAAGTCACGGTTTCAATATTTAACAAATATAAAAAAACTTTATTTTTAATTTCAATTTGCTATAATAAGATGAAGCCGTGACTATCAATATGTATTTTTATTTAATTCTAATAAACTAAAAAGAAGAATCTAAAATTTCAGTAATTTGATCTCTCATTTGAATACTACTTGTAGCTTTTACAACTTTACCATTTTTAATATATACAGTAAATGGTAATCCCATAAAACCAGCACACTCTGGCATATTTCTAATAATGTGTGCTTCAGGACTATCAAAAAGCATATCATAAAATTTTACATTTGAATATTCTCCACGTAAATCTTCCATCTCTGCATAAACAGGTACACACATTGGTCCCATTCTGCCACAGCAAATCATTACATTTTCATTATCAGATGTAATTTTATTAAACTCATCTGCAGTTACGATATGGTCTAAATTTGTATTTAAAGTCATTTTTAATTATTTTAATATTTATATATTTAATTATTCGGATGCAAAAATATGAAAAAAAGTATATGCTAAAAAAATATTTAGTATTTCTTGAAAAAATAGTAAATTGCCGACAAAATTAAAAGATAAAAAGATGAAGATAATTTGTAAGAACACAAAGCACACTAAAGATTATGAATTTGGTACAGGATTGCATGAAATTATAAAAGATCAAAAAATAAAAAGAACATATCCAATAATTGGAGCCCTTGTTGATAATGAATTGGAAGAGCTTTCATACCGAATTATAAAGCCTCATACAATTGAGTTTATAGATATAACACATATTGATGGAATGAGAATGTATTTTCGGTCATTATACTTTGTGTTAATGAAAGCTGTTAAATCCATTTATAAAGGAAATGAAATTGATGTGATGATAGAGCACTCTGTATCAAAGGGTTACTTTTGCCAACTTTCTGGTATTGATTTAACTGGGCAATCTGAACAAGTTAATGCAATAAAAAATAAGATGCTTGAAATTATTAAAGCAGATATTCCTTTTCAGAAAAAAGAAATTCATAATACTGAAGCAATAGAAATTTTTGAAAAAAATAACTATCATGAAAAAGCATTACTTTTTAAGCAAAGCCCTTCTTTATATACTTGTATTTATAAATTAGGAAATTTGTATGATTATTTTTATGGATACCTTGCTCCCTCAACAGGTTATTTAAAAATATTTGATTTAATTCCATTGTATGACGGTATGCTTCTTAAGGTCCCAAACAGAAGTAAACCAAATGAACTTTTACCATTTGTTAAACAAGATAAGATGTTTGATATTCTTGATGAACACAAGAATTGGGTAGAGATTTTAAATACTGCAAATGTTGGTAGATTAAATCAGCAAATAATAAACAAGAATGAAGGAGAGTTAATTAAAATTTCTGAAGCTTTGCATGGAAAGAAAATTGCAGAAATTGCTGATAAAATAAAGCATAAAGGAAATGTGAAATTAATTTTAGTTGCAGGACCAACATCTTCTGGTAAAACAACATTTTCAAAACGTTTAGCTGTACAATTAAAAGTTGCTGGTTTAAAACCAATTCAAATTTCTTTAGATAATTATTTTGTAAATAGGGAACAAACTCCAAAAGATGAGAATGGAGAATATGATTTTGAGGCATTGGAAGCCCTTGACACTAAAACTTTTAACGAAAATATTAATAATTTAAAAGAAGGTAAAACTATTGATATGCCTCAATTTAGTTTTGAAACAGGTGAACGATATTATGATGGTACACAACTTTCTGCAGATGAAGATACTGTTTTTATTGCTGAGGGAATTCATGCTTTAAATCCAGAACTTACCTCAGAAATTGATGATAGTATAAAATTTAAAGTATATATTTCTGCATTAACTCAAATTGGTATTGATGGGCATAATAGAATCTCAACAACAGATAATAGGCTCATTAGAAGGATAATAAGAGATCATAAGTATAGAAACTATAGCGTTCTTGATACATTAAATAGATGGGAGAGTGTAAGACGTGGAGAAGAGAAGAATATATTTCCATTTCAAGAAGAAGCTGATATAATGTTTAATTCTGCACTTCTTTATGAACTAGCTGTATTAAAAAAACATGCAGAACCTCTTTTAAAAGATGTTAATCAAAAAGAACCAATGCATGCAGAAGCAAAAAGGTTGTTAAAACTCTTTTCATACTTTAAACATATTAATATTGAAGAAGAAATTCCACCAACTTCTATATTAAGGGAATTTTTAGGAGAAAGTACTTTTCATTATTAGGTTTACATAAAAAATGAGATGAAAATCATCTGACGAATTAATTAAATTAAATGATATAATTTATAATCTTTTCTATGGACAATTTTAAACTTCGTCTGATGACTAAAAATATAGTTATGTTGCCATTACTTATAATAGTTAAATGAAAATAATAGGATTAACAGGAGGAATTGGAAGCGGAAAATCAACTGTAGCAAGAGTATTTGCCACTTTAAATATTCCTATTTATACTTCAGATATTGAAGCAAAAAAACTTATGAACTCAAGTTCAGAAATTAAAGAAAAACTAATTTCTGAGTTTGGAAATGAAGTATATTTGAAAAATTTTTTAAATAGAAAATTCCTAGCAAATATTATTTTTAATGACAAGCAAAAATTAAACTTTATAAACTCTGTTGTACATCCTGTTGTAATAAATCATTTTAATAAATGGGTATCTTTGCAAACATCTACTTATGTAATAAAAGAAAATGCAATACTTTTTGAAAGTGGAATGCACAAAAATGTTGATTTTATAATAACAGTAGTTGCTCCAGAAAATGTTAGAATAAAGCGTGTTATGAAAAGAGATAAAACTACTTATAAAGATGTAAAATCTCGAATTTTAAATCAAATGTCAGAAGAGGAAAAAATTGAAAAGTCTAATTTTGTAATAATTAATGATGATAAGCACTTAATTCTTCCACAGATTTTAAATATAAATAACTCAATAAAATAATTATTACATTGAATAAATATACTATTAAAATTTTACAATAAAATTTCAGAGATAAAAAATAAAAATTACATTTGCACAAATTTAATAAAATTATGGAGTTAAGTAAGATATTATCAATTGGAGGAAAACCTGGATTGTACAAACATATTGCCCAATCAAAAACAGGTATCGTTATTGAATCAATCGTTGATGGCAAAAAGTCAAGTGCATTTGCTTCTGAACAAATTAGTTCGTTAAACGATATTTCTATTTTTACAAATGACGAAGATGTAAAATTAGAAGATGTCTTTAAAAATATTTATGAAAAAGAAGAAGGGAAAAAAGCAATTAGCCCAAAATCAAGTTCAAATGATATAAAAGCATATTTTGAATCTGTTCTTCCTGATTATGATAAAGATAGAGTATATGTTTCAGATATGAAGAAAGTTATAAAATGGTATAATACTTTAGCTGAAAATAACATTTTGGACTTTAGCAAGGAAGAAGAAAAAGAAAATAACGAGGATAAAAAAGAAGATTAATACAAATAATAATTTATAATAAATTTAATTGAGCGATTATCTTTTAGAAACATACTAAAAGATAATCGCTCAATTTAGCTTAAAAACTATACAAATATAGTTTAAAATGCCAAGGTTTTATTACTTTTGTAAGTTAGTAAAAATAAAAAATAAAAATGAACAGAAAATACTCAAAACATTTAAAGAAAGTTCTTTCTTATAGCCGTGAAGAAGCCGTAAGGTTAGGAAATGATTATATAGGAAATGAGCACTTATTCTTAGGTTTACTAAGAGAGGGCAATTCAAATATTTTACAAATATTAGTTAGTTCTGGTATTGATTTGAATATAATTAAAAAATCAATTGAACATAAAATAATGGGTAAAGATGTAAATGAAAAACATCAAGATGAAATTCCATTATTAAAATCTACAGCAAGAACTATGAAATTTATTTGGTTTGAAGCAAAAGATTTTGAAGAAAAACAAGCAACTCCTGACCATTTAATTTTAGCTATTTTAAAAGAAGAACAAAACGAGCAAGGAATTATTTTTAATATTTTTAAGGAAAATGACTTAACTTATGAAAAAGTTAAAGATATATTAATTAGTATGATTATTGGTCAGGCAGGAAAAGCTGATGATATTGATGATGATGACGATTATGAAGATGATGACGAAGAAGAATTTGAAGAAAGAAGAAGTCGTAAGAATAAAAAATCTGACAGTGATACACCAGTTCTTGATAATTTCGGAACCGATCTTACAAAAGCTGCAACCGACGGCAAACTTGACCCAATTGTAGGAAGGCAAAATGAAATTGAGAGATTAGTTCAAATATTAAGTAGAAGAAAAAAGAATAATCCTATATTAATTGGTGAACCAGGGGTTGGTAAATCTGCAATTGTTGAAGGACTTGCGATAAGAATTACAGAAAATAGCGTTTCCAGAGTTTTATTCAATAAACGTGTTGTAACACTTGATATGGCATCTGTTGTTGCAGGCACAAAATATAGAGGTCAATTTGAAGAAAGAATGAAATCAATTATTAATGAACTTATTGATAATACTGATGTTATACTTTTCATTGATGAAATTCATACCATAATTGGTGCAGGAGGTGCAAGTGGCTCTCTTGATGCTTCAAATATGTTAAAACCAGCACTTGCTAGGGGAGAAATTCAAACAATTGGAGCAACTACATTAAATGAATATCGCCAACATATTGAAAAAGATGGTGCCTTAGAAAGACGTTTTCAGAAAATTATGGTTGACCCTACAACTGCGGAGGAAACTACAGAAATTTTAAATAATATTAAAGATAAATACGAAGACCATCATAATGTTGTATATACTAATGATGCAATTAATTCATGTGTAAAACTTACAGATAGATATATAAGCGACAGACATCTTCCTGATAAAGCAATTGATGCACTAGATGAAGCAGGTTCAAGAGTTCATATAATGAATTTAAAAGTACCTGAAAATATTGCAGAAATAGAAGAGAAAATTGAAGCACTTAAAACTGAAAAACAAAACGCAATAAATAACCAAGAATTTGAAGCTGCGGCATCAATTAGGGATACTGAAAGAAAATTATTACAAGAGTTAGAAACTGCAAAAAAACAATGGTCAGAAAATTTATCGAAAAATAGAGATACTGTTGACCAACCTGAAGTTGAAAAAGTAGTTGCCATGATGACAGGAATTCCTGCAACAAGAATTGCAAAAGCAGAAAGTGTACGTCTTCTTGAAATGAAAGCACAACTTAAAGAAAAGGTTATTGGGCAAGATGATGCTGTTGTTAAAATAGTAAAAGCAATTCAAAGAAATAGAGCGGGACTTAAAGACCCAGGAAAACCAATTGGATCATTTATTTTTTTAGGACCAACTGGAGTTGGTAAAACACATCTTGCAAAAAAACTTACAGAATTTTTGTTTGACACAGAAGAAGCTTTAATTAGAATTGATATGAGTGAATATATGGAAAAATTTTCTGTGTCAAGATTAATTGGTGCACCTCCAGGATATATTGGGCATGAAGATGGTGGACAACTTACAGAAAAAGTTAGGAGAAAACCATATTCAGTTATTTTACTTGATGAAATTGAAAAAGCACATCCAGACGTTTTCCATATTCTTTTGCAAGTATTTGATGATGGGCAACTTACAGATAGTTTAGGTAGAAGAGTTGATTTTAAAAATACTGTTATTATTATGACTTCCAATGTTGGGGCAAGAAAACTTGCAGACTTTGGAAAAGGTGTCGGATTTGGAGGTTCAAATGATGATGAACAAAGTAAAGAAGTTATAACAAAAGCACTTAAAAGAACATTTGCTCCTGAATTTCTTAATAGAATTGATGATGTAGTAATGTTTAATTCTCTTAAAAAAGAACATATTTTCAAGATTATTGATATTGAATTAAAAGGTTTATACAAAAGAGTTGAAGATTTAGGATATAAATTAATTATTACTGATGAAGCAAAAGATTTTATTGCAGAAAAAGGACTTGATGTAAAATATGGAGCAAGACCATTAAAAAGAGCAATTCAAAAATATCTTGAAAATGAAATGGCAGAAGTTATTATTGAAGCAAGTATTTCTGAAGGCGATGAAATTAAAGTTGGAATAGATAAAAACGAAGAGAATGTTAAGATTGAAATTGTTGCGAAAAATAAAAAATAAAAAATTGTCAACAACAACCTTGTGAAACTTAACAATAAACAATATAAATATATGAAACAAGTAAAATATAAATTCCTAAAATACATAAAGTTTGATACTAAATCAGAACCTGAATCAAACACAAATCCAAGTTCAGTAAAACAATTTGATTTAGCAAAAGAATTACAACTAGAAATGGAAGAGTTAGAATTGCAGAATATTAAACTTACAGATAAATGTTATCTTTATGCAACGTTGCCATCTAATTCTGATAAAAAAGTTCCTGCAGTTGGTTATATTGCACACATGGATACAGCACCAGATACAAGCGGTGAAAATGTAAAACCCCAAATTCATGAAGATTATGATGGAGAAGATATTATTCTTAATGAGAAAAAAAATATTGTTCTTTCTCCAAATGATTTTCCTGAACTTAAAAAATATAAAGGGCAAACTTTAGTTACAACAGATGGAACTACATTGCTTGGTGCAGATGATAAAGCTGGTGTAGCATCAATCATGACAGCAATTGAGTATTTGCAAAAACACCCTGAAATAAAACACGGTGATATTAAAATAGCATTTACACCAGACGAAGAAATAGGAAGAGGTGCCGACCATTTTGATGTTGATTTCTTTAAAGCAGAATTTGCATATACAATTGATGGTGGTGAAATAGGTGAACTAGAATATGAAAATTTTAATGCTGCAAGTCTTAATGTAACTATTAGTGGGCGCAATGTTCACCCAGGAACTGCTAAAAATCAGATGATTAACTCAATAAATATAGCACATGAGTTTCATTCAATGTTGCCAAATATAAAACGTCCTGAACATACAACGGGGTATGAAGGTTTCTATCATTTAATGGGTATTTCAGGGAGTATAGATGAAACAAAAATGACTTATATTATTCGTGATCATGATAGGCTTAAGTTTGAAGAAATGAAAGACCATGTAATTCATGTAGCTGAATTATTAAATAAATCACACCATAAAGAACTTATAAAACTTGAAATAAAAGACAGTTATTATAATATGCGAGAAAAAATTGAACCTGTTATGTATATTATTGATATTGCAAAGCAAGCAATGAAAGATGCAAATGTAAAACCTAAAATAAAACCAATAAGGGGTGGAACTGATGGCTCAAGACTATCATATATGGGTTTGCCTAGTCCAAATATATTTACAGGAGGACACAATTTTCATGGAAAATATGAGTATATTTCATTACAGTCGTTGGAAAAAGCAGTTGAAGTAATTATTAATATTTCTAAAATTGTACATGATAAATAAATTAAAATTATGTTAACAAAATAAAAAATTCAATCGATACCTTTACCTGAATATTTTTTAATTTAAGATTTATTTGAAGAAATCATCATTCCTGATAAAACATAAAAAGAACTAAAAGATATTGAAGAAGGCAAAACTTATTCAGCTAATAAAGTTAAAAATAAGATTTTTATAAATATAAAAATAATCAATAAAATAATATGACATTTTTAGATAAAATTTTAAAAACATTCCTCGGAGACAAATCAAATAAAGACATAAAAAAGATTATGCCTATTGTTGATAAGATTAATGAAGAGTTTTCAAAACTTTCAACATTATCTAATGATCAATTGAGACAAAAAACTCAAGAATTAAAAAAAGAAATAAAAAACTTTTTTAGAGTTGAACAAGATGAGATTGATACATTAAAAGCTGATATTGATGCAGAAAAATTCGATATGCTTGAAAGAGAAGAAGTTTATAAAAAAATTGATAAACTTGAACAAACTATCGATGATAAAATTGAAAAAAAATTAGATAATCTTATCCCTCAAGCATTCGCAATAATAAAAGATACAGCTAGAAGATTTAAGGAAAGTGAAGAAATAAAAGTAACTGCAAGTGATTTTGATAGAGAACTTGCAGCAAAAAGAGAAGATATTAAAATTGAAAATGATAAAGCTATTTACCATAATAAATGGGTTGCTGGAGGTACAGAAATTTTATGGGAAATGCTTCATTACGATGTTCAGCTTATTGGAGGAATTGTTTTGCACCAAGGTAAAATTGCCGAGATGGCAACAGGTGAAGGTAAAACATTAGTAGCAACACTTCCTGTTTTTCTTAATGCACTAACAGGCAGGGGAGTACACATGGTAACAGTAAATGATTATCTTGCAAAAAGAGACTCTGAATGGATGGGAACTTTATATGAATTTCATGGATTAAGAGTTGATTGTATTGATAAACATCAACCAAATTCTGACGCAAGAAGAAAAGCATACCAAGCAGATATTACTTTTGGTACAAATAATGAATTTGGTTTTGATTATTTAAGAGATAATATGGCTCTTAGCCCTAATGACCTTGTTCAAAGAAGACATAATTATGTTATTGTTGATGAGGTAGATTCTGTATTAATTGATGATGCAAGAACTCCACTTATTATTTCTGGAGCGGTTCAAAGAGATGGACAATCAAAAGATGAAGAACTTTTTAAAGAACTGAGACCTAAAGTTGAACAACTTTACAAATTTCAAAAACAGCTTGTTACTCAGCTTCTTACAGATGCAAAAAAAATAGTAAAATCAGACGATAAAAAAGAACGTGAGCAAGGTGCAATCTTCTTACTAAGAGCTCACAAAGGTTTACCTAAAAATAAGGCAATTATTAAATTCCTTAGCGAAGAGGGAATGAAAACATTAATGCACAGCACAGAAAATATTTATTTGGCAGAAAATGCAAAACGAATGCCAGAAGTTACAGATGACTTATATTTTGTAATTGATGAAAAAAATAATTCTGTAGAATTAACAGATAAAGGTATTGATTTAATATCTACAGAAATTGATGATAAAAACTTTTTTGTATTACCAGATATAGGTACTGAAATTGCTGAACTTGAAGCATCAGATAAATCTGAAAAAGAGATACTTATTGCAAAAGATGATTTGCTTTCCGATTATTCTTCTAAAACAGTAAGAGTTCATGCAATGAACCAATTACTAAAAGCATATACAATGTTTGAAAAAGATGTTGAGTATGTTGTAATTGAAAATCAAGTGAAAATTGTTGATGAACAAACTGGTCGTATTATGGATGGAAGAAGATATTCTGACGGACTTCATCAAGCAATTGAGGCAAAAGAAAATGTAAAAGTTGAAGCATCAACTCAAACCTTTGCTACAATTACTTTGCAAAATTATTTCAGAATGTATCACAAACTTTCAGGAATGACGGGTACTGCCGAAACAGAAGCAGGTGAACTTTGGGATATTTACAAACTTGATGTTACAGTTATTCCAACTAACTTACCAATTGTTAGAGATGACAGAATTGATAAAGTTTATAAAACAAAGCGTGAAAAATACAATGCAGTAATTTATGAAATAAATGATCTTGTAAAAGCTGGTCGTCCAGTTCTTGTTGGTACAACTTCTGTTGAAATTTCAGAATTGCTAAGTAGAACTCTTAAAATGAGAAAAATAGAACATAATGTTCTTAATGCAAAACTTCATAAAAGAGAGGCAGATATTGTTGCTATTGCTGGTCAGGCAGGTATTGTTACTATTGCCACAAATATGGCAGGTAGGGGTACAGATATTAAGCTTACAGAAGAAGTTAAAAAAGCTGGAGGACTTGCAATTATTGGTACTGAAAGACATGATTCTCGTCGTGTTGATCGTCAGTTAAGAGGTCGTGCTGGAAGACAAGGAGATCCAGGTTCATCACAATTCTTTGTTTCTTTGGAAGATAATTTAATGAGAATGTTTGGTTCTGATAAAATTTCCAAATTAATGGATAGAATGGGTCTTGAAGAAGGCGAAGTTATTCAACACTCAATGATTTCAAAATCTATTGAAAGAGCACAAAAAAAAGTTGAGGAAAATAACTTTGGAATTCGTAAACGTCTTTTGGAATATGATGATGTTATGAATTCACAAAGAGAAGTTGTTTACAAATTAAGAAAACATGCTTTACATGGTGACCGTTTAACAGTTGACCTTGCAAATATGATTTATGATACTTGTGTAAGTGTTGTAAATGATAATTATGGATATGATTATGCTAATTTTAAAATGGATTTATTCCGAACTCTTGCAATTGAACCTCCAATTTCAGAAGAAGAGTTTAAAGAAGTAAAACCAGATAAAATAACAGATAAAATATTTGAACTTGTTGTTGAAGATTATAAAAGAAGAAAGCAACATATTGTAGAACAGGCACTTCCTGTAATTAAGAATGTTTTCGAAACAATGCGAGGACAATATAAAAATATTGATGTTCCTATTACTGATGGGATTTCTGTATATCATATTATTGTTGATTTAGAAAAAGCATATAATTCAAATGGTAAAGAAGTTGCTACTGAATTTGAAAAACAAATTGTACTTTCAACAATTGATGTATCATGGAAAGAGCATCTTCGAGAAATGGATGATTTGAAACAATCTGTTCAAAATGCATCTTATGAACAAAAAGATCCTTTATTGATTTATAAATTTGAATCGTATGAATTGTTCAAAAATATGCTTGATAAAAATAATAAAACGGTGGTAAATGCTTTACTTAAAGCTAAATTACATACTAATGATGCTGGAGATATTCAACAAGGGCGTGTCCAAAAACTTGATATTAGCAAGTATGATACTGAAAAACAAGAATATGAAGCACAAGCACAGGGACAATCTCAAGGACAAGAAAAGAAAAGAATTGAACCTGTAAGAGTTGCAAAAAAAATAGGCAGGAATGATATGGTAAAAGTTAAATACCCAGATGGTAAAATTGCTGAAGTGAAATATAAAAAAGTAATGAATGAAGTTGAAGAAGGAAATCTTATAATTATTGAATAAGTTTTTTTTTAATACATAGCTAAATTATAAATTAGGAGTGCGACTTTAAGTCGCACTCCTAATAGAACAAAAAATAATAAATGAAAAAACTAACATCAACCATACTAATAAGTTTTGCCTCAGTTGGAATAATTAGCATCTTTATTTTTGCAACAAATTACTTTAAATTAGAAGATAAACAGTATAATAAATTGCGAGATAGTACATATTCTGTTTATGCATTACCAATGCCAGATAGCATAACATTTGCTGGCGACTATGTTCCAATTGAAAATTTTGATGTAAGGGAAGCACTTGATAAAGAGCTACATAAGATAACTTATTGGCATTCTGAAACTTTCTTGTATTTAAAACGTGCACATCGTTATTTTCCAATAATTGAGAAAATACTTAAAGAAAATGGTATTCATGATGATTTTAAATATTTAGCAATTACTGAAAGTGGTTTAACTGATGTTGTATCTCCTTCTGGGGCAACTGGTTTTTGGCAATTTCTTAAAGCTACAGGAAAAAGTTATGGCTTAGAAATTAACAAAGAAGTAGACGAGCGATATAATATAGAGAAAGCAACTGTTGCTGCATGTAAATATTTAAAAGATTCCTATAAAAAGTATAATGATTGGGCAATGGTTGCCGCTTCATATAATACAGGACAAGGAAACTTAAACAAACAAGTTGCAAAACAAAAAACTAGTAATTATTATGATTTGCTATTAAATTCTGAAACTTCAAGATATGTGTATAGAATTATTGCATTTAAACTTATTTTAAGTAATCCACAGGCTTATGGTTTTAAGTTCAGAGAAAAAGATTTATATCCTGTAATTCCGACTTACGAAGTAAAGCTTGATTCTTCAGTTACAAATTTTGTTGATTTTGCTAAACATTATAACACAAATTATAAAATGTTAAAATATTTTAATCCTTGGTTACGAGATAATTTTTTAACAAATAAAAATAAAAAATCATATACTATAAAGTTACCAGTTGGGGATGCAAGAAATAAAAATTACTATTCTGAAACATCAAACAAGATAATTAACAAAATTGATTAAAACTAACAAACAAAATATGGAACATAAAGCCGCATTTGTAAATATTATTGGAAATCCTAATGTTGGAAAATCAACATTAATGAATCAATTTGTTGGTGAAAAACTTTCAATAATAACTTCAAAATCACAAACAACAAGACACAATATAAAAGGTATTGTAAATGGCGATGATTTTCAGTTAGTTTTTTCAGACACACCAGGAGTAATTAAACCTCATTATAAGTTGCAAGAGGCAATGTTGCAATTTTCTGAAACTGCCCTTACAGATGCAGATATAATTATTTATGTAACAGATATTTATGAAAAAACTGATAAGAATCAAGATTTCTTAGATAAAGTAAAAAAAACAGATATTCCAGTTTTGTTAGTTTTAAATAAAGTTGATTTGTCAAGTCAGGAAGATATTATTTTGCATGTACATAAATGGGAAAAAGAACTCCCTAATGCAGAAATTTTCCCAACATCTGCATTAGAGAATTTTAATATTAAAAATTTATTTAACAGAATTCTAGAACTCGCTCCTGTTTCACCTCCATATTTTCCTAAAGATCAATTAACAGATAAATCAGAACGTTTTTTTGTGTCAGAAATAATTCGAGAAAAGATATTAATAAGATATAAAAAAGAAATTCCTTATTCTGTAGAAATTGAAGTTGAAGAATTTAAAGAAGAAGAAAAAATTATAAAAATAAGGAGTATAATTTATGTTGAACGAAAATCTCAGAAAGGTATAATAATTGGACATAAAGGAAACGCAATAAAGCACATGGGAATTGATGCACGTAGAGATATTGAGAAATTCTTTGAAAAAAAGGTATATCTTGAACTTTATGTTAAAGTTGCAGATGATTGGCGTTCAAAATCATCATTATTAACAAGATTTGGGTATTAAAAAAAATCCTACAATTTATTTAATTGTAGGATTTTTTTTAATTTATTTTGACTATTCTTCCTGTGAATATGTGTGAACACTATTTTTTGCAGAAGGCATATAATTTACACCAAACCAAGCAGCTAACAAAAATGCAAAAGAAAATGTTAAAACCCAAAGATGTAAACGTGTCTTATTTTTATGATGCGACCTAAGATGTATATATATTAAGTAAACCAAAAATGTAAGTAAAGCCCAAGTTTCTTTTGGATCCCATGTCCAATAATTGCCCCAAGCCTCTTTTGCCCACATTGCACCAAATAATACACCTAAAGTTAAAAATGCAAAACCTATAAAAACGATGTTATCTGCCATTTTTAAAATTTTCTTTGAGCTATCATCATCTCCTTTTTCAGAAAAAATATGAATAATAAAATAAATAGGGCTTAAAATAATGGAAATAATTTTTACAATTCCTGTATCTTTTGAATATGATTTTAATAAGCCACTTATAGCAACTAACCAAGAAACACTTAGTATTGCATACGAAAGAAGATATACAACAACATGAGGAACAAACCAAGGACTCTGTAGTGCTGGCATTAATGTTTTGTTATAAGTTTCTGGATGTGTTAAATTAATTATAATAAATAATATTGCCATTAAATTACTATAAGCTAAAAACCAAAAATATTTCCATCTGTTAAAAGTGATAACACCTAAAATAGGCAGAAAAATTGCATACCAAAGTCTTGTTTCTCCAAGAGTTCTTAATGGCGGACGATCTAAATTTACCCATAAGGTAATTATAAAATATGCAAATATTGCAACAGTTGCTAATGAAAAAACATTTGCAAATATAGTTTTATACTTTTTACTTATTGGTAAGAAAAAAACTGAAAAAGATAATACTAAAAATAGTATTGCCGAATATGCTATATATGGAAATTGTACCCAATTCATTATTTTTTGTTTTAATTATTATCTATTTCTTCATCTTCTTTAATTGCTTTGCTTCCTAACCAAAAAAGATAAAAAGCACCTGCAATTAAAATAAATATTCCTGTATATACTCCTGGCAACCAAGGATCGTATCCTGCTTCAATTACACTATACGCAGACCATTTACCTCTTTTCTCATCATAACCAGTTTGGTATAAATCCCAACCCATTATTTTTTTAGGACTGTTTACTTTTAATGTAAAACTTTCTTTAGTTCCATCAGGTAAAAAGGCTGTAACATCAGAGCTAAATTCTTTTGGCTCAGGACTTAACATTGCAAAATAATATTCATTGTTAACAGTAATATTTTTTCGTGGGAATATGAAATTTCCACATGTTATCCATTCTTCTCTTAGTAAATTGCCTTTTTTATCAATAACTTGAACAAATGCAGAAGGTATCGCACCTTTTGACTTTGTTTCTTCAAATTCAGAATAAGTTGTATCAGTAGGATAAGAATATTTAAGGAACTTTTTAATTTTAATTGTCCAATCTAAAAAGTCTTCAGAAGTTTTATTGTCAATAACAAAGTGTTTATTATTATTTGGCATAATTAACTCATTACCAGTATATTTAACTAACAAAATCTTTGGATTATATTCTGTTATATCAAAGTTATTTAACTGCAACTTAAAAGGGGTTTCAAATTTTTGAGGAGAATAAAAATCAGAAACTACATTTGTTGGTTCTGCCTCATTTGCTAAGTAAAAGTATGTTCTTCTTGAGTCGCTACTTCCTGCAATACCAGCAATAAAAATTACGTATAAACCTAAATGACTTAAAAATATACCAAATTTTTTCTTTTTAAAAGGAAATAATACTTTAACAGTTGCAAAGCCTAAAGATGTAACAAAAAACAAATATGAAAATGCAATTAACCAGCTTGTTGTTAGGTGTTTAAGACCAAAGTCATAATAAATATCATTTTGTAATATAACACCAGTATCGGCTTGAGGAATAATACCTAATAATGCAGAAACAATAGTAAATAGTATTGTAGCAGTTATTGCTGCAGGTATGCTAGAAATCCATTGAACAATTTTATTGTTTTTTTCAAATTTATAAATTGCAACTAATAATAAGGTGTATGTTACAACAAATGATAAATTAGTTGGAAAACTTGGAAAATGAATTGGTTTCTTAGTTATAAAATCTAACAATAAGCCTAAGACAATTAAAATAAATGAAATAATAAAACCTTCTTTATATTGCCAAGGAAACCGAAATAAGCGTCTTTTATCTTTTTTATGTGTCACTGTATTTTTTTTTGCAAATATAAAACAATAAAAGACATCAGACTCTTTATATCTAAAAAAAAACTATGTTTAATAATGAGTTTTAAATTAATATGCATCAATATATTTTCTTTGTATTTCTTGAAGATTTTAACAGAATATATTAAATTCGCAGTTTGTAATTAATATATGTTCTTATAGTTTAAATTAAAATTAATACTCATGTCTGAAAAAAATATTGAGAATACCGAAAACACACAAAATGGTGTGAATGAAAACAAAGAATTAAGCACTGCTGAAAAAATGATGTTAAAAATTAAGCAAAGACAGGATCCTAACTATATACCTGAAGTGCTTGAAGAAACAAAAAAAGAAGTTGAAGAAGTTGAAATTCCTGCTGATACTGTTAAAGAAGTAACAGACGTAAAAGATGAAATATCAGAAGATAATGAAATAGTTGAAGAGGAAAAAGAAGAGTTTGTAACTGATGAAAATATTGCAGATATTAAAACAGAAGATGTTGAAAAAGTTATTTCTGAAATAAAAAAAGAAGAGGAAAAAGAAGAAGAGAAAATTGAACAAATTAACTATTCTGTTAAAACTAAAGAAGAATTAATTGAAATGTTTACAGAATTATTAACAGTTGACAATACAAATAAATATAAAAATAAAGTAAAAGAAATAAGAAATGCCTTTTACAAAATAATTAATGCCGAAGAAGAGAAACGTAAAGCAAAGTTTGTAGAAGATGGAAGCAAACTTGAAGATTATGAGCCAATTAAAGATGCAAATGAACTTAAGTTTAAAGAGTTATTTCAAAATTATATTGATAAAAAAGAAGCTTGGGAATTAAGACAAAATGAAGAAAAAAAGAAAAATCTTGAGTTAAAATATGGAGTAATTAAAGAAATTGAAGAGTTAATTAATAAGCCAGAAACTTTTAATAAAACTTTTAATTATTTTAAAGATTTACAAAAAAAATGGAATGAAATAGGTTTAGTTCCAAAAGATGGTGTAAAGACTTTATTAGAAGAATATAATAGACAAGTTCATAAATTTTATGAATATGTTGAAGTAAATAAGCAACTTCGTGAACTTGATTTTAAGAAAAATCTTGATGCAAAATTAAAACTTTGTGAACAAGCTGAAGAACTTTTATTAGAATCAAACTATTCAAAAGCTAAAAAAGAACTTCAAACATATCATAAAAAATGGAAAGAATTAGGTTCAGTTTCAAATGAACACAGAGAAGAAATTTGGGCAAGATTTCAAGCTGCAACAATAAAAATTAATGAAAAATTTTCTGAATATATTGAAGAAGTTAAAGTACAACAAGGCAAAAATCTTGAAGCAAAACAATTCTTAGTTCAAAAAGCACAAGAGTATTCAGCAGGAGAATATTCTGATCATAAAGACTGGAAAGATGCTTCAAATCAAATAATTGAGCTTCAAAAATTATGGAGAAAAATTGGCTACGTTCCAAAAGAATTCAATAATGAAATTTATACACAATTTAAAACTGCTTGTGATAGTTTCTTTGTTCGCATTCGTGAGTTTTATGATGAAAGTGATAAACATAGAGACGACAATTATCAAAAGAAATTAGATTTGTGTACACAGGCAGAAAGCCTTCAAAATAGCAATGAGTGGAATAGTACAACTGAAATTTATAAACAAATTCAAGAAGATTGGAAAAAAATAGGACCTGTTCCAAGAAAACAATCTGATGAAATTTGGAAACGTTTCAGAAAAGCGTGTAATGTGTTTTTTGATAGAAAAAAAGAGCATTTTATGGGCAAAAAAAATGAAGAAAAACAAAATCTAGAGTTTAAACAAATTATAATTAAAAAAATTGAAGAATATGTGTTCTCCGATAATCAAATAGAGGATCTAAAAGGACTAAAAGATCTTCAAAATGAATTTATGGCTATTGGTTATGTTCCTTTTAAAAATAAAGATGAGATTTATGAACAATTTCATAGTGCAATCGATACACAATTAGGTAAATTAAATATTAGTAGAGAAAAACAAAGTGAAATTAAATTTAATGAAAATTTGGAGTATATTAAAAATTCTCCAGGTGCTGATAAGTTAGCATATAATGAAATATCAAAAATTCAACACCAAATTGATAAATTGAATGACGATATTAAAGTTTGGGAAAATAATATTGGCTTTTTTGCTAGTTCAAAAAATTCAGAATCTATGATTAAAGATATTCATGATAAAATAAATTCTGCAAAAGAAAAAGTTGCAAAATTTAAAGAGCAAATTGATGAGTTAGCAAATATTAATGAGTAATTTTTAATTGCAATTGAAGAGAATAGTTATTATACTTTTTAAAATATATTTTAAAATTTAGGTTTTGAAGAATACAAAATACATATTTATTACAGGAGGAGTAACATCTTCTTTAGGAAAAGGAATAATTTCGTCTTCGCTTGCAAAATTACTTCAAGCAAGAGGTTTTTCTGTAACAATTCAAAAATTGGATCCTTACATTAATATTGATCCTGGAACATTGAATCCTTATGAACATGGTGAATGTTTTGTAACTGATGATGGTGCAGAAACTGACTTGGATTTGGGTCATTATGAGAGATTTACAGATGTTAGAACTTCGCAGGCTAATAATGTAACAACGGGAAGAATATATCAAGCAGTAATTGATAAAGAGAGGAGAGGGGATTATCTTGGAAAAACTGTTCAAATAATTCCTCATATTACAGATGAAATAAAACGACGAATTAGGCTTTTAGGTAAAAAAGAATATGACTTTGTAATAACAGAAATTGGAGGAACAGTTGGTGATATAGAATCATATCCATATATTGAAGCAATTAGACAATTAAAATGGGATTTAGAAGGAAAAATTGCTGTTATTCATTTAACATTAGTTCCTTATTTAGCTGCATCTAAAGAACTTAAAACAAAACCTACGCAAAATTCTGTTAAAATGCTTTTAGAAAGTGGTGTTCAGCCAGATATTTTGGTTTTAAGAACAGAACATCCTCTGACAAAGGAAGTTAGAGAAAAAGTTGCAAAATTTTGTAATGTGAGATTAAGTTCAGTTATTGAATCTATTGATGCAAATACAATTTATGAAGTTCCTTTGTTAATGCAGAAAGAAAAACTTGACGAGGCAGTTCTTAAAAAATTTAAAATAAAAATTGACGGAAAACCTGAGTTAAAACAGTGGAAATCTGTCGTTGCAAAAATTAAAAATTCAAAGTGTAAAATGAAAATTGCACTTGTTGGAAAATATGTAGAACTTCCAGACGCATATAAATCTATAAACGAATCGTTAATTCATGCTGGAGCAAGAATTGATTGTAATCCGAAAATTTTATTAATTCAGTCTGAGAATATAAATGAAGAAAATGTAAAAGATGTACTTAAAGGCTTTGATGGTATATTAGTAGCTCCAGGATTTGGGCATAGAGGAATTGAGGGTAAAATAAGTACAATAAAATATGCACGAGAAAATAATATTCCATTTTTAGGTATTTGTTTAGGAATGCAATGTGCTGTTATTGAGTTTGCTAGAAATGTTTTGAATTTAAAAGATGCAAATTCTACCGAAATGCACCAAAATACACCTTATCCAGTAATTGATTTAATGGAAGAACAAAAAACAATTATTGATTTAGGAGGAACAATGCGACTTGGAGCATATAAATGTATAATAAGTAATAATTCAAAGTTAAAGGACGAATATAATAAAACAGAAATTTCTGAAAGACATAGACATAGGTATGAGTTTAATAATGAGTATCTTAAGTATTTTGAAAATAATGGTATGAAAGCTACAGGCATTAATCCCGATTCTGAACTTGTGGAAATTGTTGAACTTGAAAACCACAAATGGTTCACAGGAGTTCAATTTCATCCAGAATATAAAAGTACAGTTTTAAACCCACACGCTGTTTTTATATCATTTTTAAAAGCATGTAAATTAATTAACAATAAAATAACAAATAAATAATAAAGAAGAATAAATAAAAAGATGGATAAAAATCAAATTATAGGAATTGTTCTAATTTTTGCCTTGCTAATTGGCTATGGTATGTACACTGCTCCATCAAAAG
>Ga0209633_10001903_pt1 | contig 20755 bp, 21 predicted proteins | sample Cruoilmetagenom1_FD_187290 | JGI IMG/M metagenome (GOLD analysis project Ga0209633, IMG submission 187290) | Oil polluted marine microbial communities from Coal Oil Point, Santa Barbara, California, USA - Sample 1 (SPAdes) (version 2) | ecosystem: Environmental > Aquatic > Marine > Oil seeps ... | reverse complement strand
ATTCTGTTAATTATAAGATTTTTATATACATATTAAACACCTAGCGAGAAGTATCAATTATAAATTTCATATTTAAGACTATTACGGTTTTACATTTAGAGGGGAAAGGGGGTAAAATAATATTTTAAATAATAATGAAAAGGATACGTTTTGAAACTATTTAAACACGGATTAGACGGATTTTTATTATTTTTTTCAATCATTCTATTTGCTAAATTATTGAATTATCTTTTAATCTCTGATAAATTTATTTCAATTGGAAGCAATGACTTTTTCCTTGCCCTTTTAGGTTTTGTATATGTTGTTTTATTAAAAACAATGGAAAAATATAGTAAGCCATTAGGTGACAGATTTAAGAATTGGTAGGGAATTAAAATTAAATAAATAATTCCCCCGACCCAAAATATAACCCTTTTGGACTAATTAACTTAGTCGGAAGGGTTATTATATTTATAATAACATTAAATTTAAATTAAGCTTAATTACTTGAGTTTCTTAAAATAAATTTATCATACATTAGCACAAGTACTGCACTGCCCAAAGCAATAATTGCGAATACCAACCACATTAAATCGGGGCGTTGCATATCTCTTGCAAATGCTCCGTACAATTGGCCGGAGAGAATGCCACCAAATAAGTTTCCTAATGCCACACACCAATAAAAATATCCCATATAAAGAGCAACTTTTTCAGGTGGAGCAATTTTCCCGGTATATTCTTTTGATTTCGGACTTGCCATCATTTCACCAAAGGAGAATACTACAATGCCAATTACGACTATCCAACCAATGGTTCCAAAAATTAAAATGGAGAAACTTACAACTGTAATTAACGTTCCATAAAAAATAGTTGTAAATGGTTTAAGACGAGTTACTAAATAAGAAACAAAAACTTGAAAAATAATTATAGCACCTGCGTTCAAATTAATTAAATATTCGGGATTAACTTGTCCAACAACAGCCATTGAATTAGAGTATGCTAAAAATGTTTCATTTGAAACTCCAAAGAAATTGAACACTGATTTTGTGGAATTCATTAAGTCTGATGTATCTACAAAGTCTCTAATATAAAGAGGTAAAGTATAAAATATCTGATTGAATGAAGTCCAGAAGCCTGACATTAAAAGTAAGAATAATCCAAATTTCCAATCACCAAGTTTCATAGGGGAAGCAAGCCAGAATGAATTTTGGGAATTGCCTTTGGCTTTTAACACAAAATCATAAACTACATTTAGAACAATCCAACTGACAGAAATAATTGTGATTTGATTCCAAGTAATTGTTCCATCAGCTGTAAACTTTGCTCCCATAACCAATATTGAAAGAAGACCGAACACAAAAAGAAAAAATCTTCCATTTCCAAGAACTTCAACCATATCAGTAAGTACTTTCTTCAATGAGCGTGGATTAGCAGAAGCTGCTTCTGATGTTGGCTCCTTGTAAAACAGAGTAACAAAAATAAAATTTACTGCAATCCATCCAGCTGAAGCAATGAAAACATATTCCCAAGAAATTGCTCTAACAATTCCAGCAACAATAGGTCCAACAAAACCTCCAATATTTACCATCATATAAAAAATACCAAAAGCCATGGAAGATGTTTTATCGTTAGTAACCTTTGAAACCGTTCCAATAATAACTGGCTTAAACATAGCAGCACCAAGAGCAACTAACATAAATGCAAGAAAAAATGTGGGAAACGTTTTAAATTGACCGAGCATATAATATGCAGGAACTAATACAGCAAATGCTGCAAATAACATTTTTCTAAAACCATATCTATCAGCAAGAGCGCCAGTAACAACTGGGAACAGATAAAGGAAAAAAGTAACAACACCTTGCAAAACTCCACGATCTTCGTCAGTAAAACCAAGACCACCTTCACTAACTGCTCCGGTTATGTACAATGATGAAACAGCAAAAAATCCATACCAAGCCATACGCTCAAAAATTTCCATTGTGTTGGCAACCCAAAAGGTAAGCGGAAAGTCTTTTAATCTTATTTTATCTGACATAAGAAACCCATACTATTTTGAAGAAAAAATTATGTTTGAATTTAGACTTGTTTGTTTTCATTTGCAAGTAGTTTTGTTATGAATTTCCATTTTTCTACCAATTATATAATTGCATTAGTTGAATTACGATCTAAGTATAACTATCTTTTAAAGCTAAATTATTAGGAGAAACTTTGGATAATTCGGTTATAAAAGGAACTAACTTAGAAGGGTTAAAACTATTCAAAAAAGGTAAGGTTAGAGACCTGTATGAGCTTGGTGATAACTATTTAATAATTTCTACAGATAGACTTTCTGCCTTTGATGTTATTCTTCAAGAAGGAATTCCTTTGAAAGGTAAAATACTTACTAGCATCTCTGAGTTTTGGTTTAATTTTACAAAAGATATTATTCAAAATCATTTAATATCTTCTGATGTTTCAAATTTCCCAGAAGAATGTAAACCGCACAAAGAAATTCTTGATGGAAGGACAATGTTAGTTAAGAAAGCTAAATTGATTCCTCTTGAGTGTATTGTTCGTGGTTATATAACTGGTTCTGGTTTGAAAGAATACAAAAAATCTGGAACTGTATGTGGAATACAACTACCAGATGGATTGGTTGAATCTGAAAGATTACCTGAACCAATTTTTACGCCTTCTACAAAAGCAGATATTGGGGAGCATGATGAGAATATTACTCCAGAGCAAGCAAAAGAAATTGTTGGAGAAGATATTTATAATACACTCAAAAGTAAATCGTTAGAAATTTACAACAAAGCTTATGAATACGCTTATAGTAAAGGAATTATTCTTGCTGATACAAAAATGGAATTTGGTATTTATAATGGAGAAGTTATTTTAATTGATGAACTTCTTACTCCAGACTCTTCAAGATTCTGGGTGAAAGATTCTTACGAGAAGGGAAGAACTCAAGCTAGTTTTGATAAGCAATACGTTCGTGACTATTTATCTTCAATAAATTTTAATTATGAACCACCGGCTCCTAATTTACCAAAAGAAGTAATTAATAATACAACTAAAAAATATGAAGAAGCACTTTATTTATTAAGTGATAAAAAGGTTAGATAAATGTCCCCGACTAAAATAAAAATAAATGATAATGAATTCTTAAGTATTACTTGGAGCGATGGGAGCACGAAGACAATTAGACTTAGTAATCTTCGTAATGAATGCCCTTGTGCTACATGCACTTCAGAGAAAGATGATTGGAGTGACACTTACATTCCGCTTTTTACACTAGAACAACTTAAAGTAGTAAATATATCAATTGTTGGTAATTATGCAGTTGGTATTGAATGGCTTGATGGACACAACACTGGATTATACGATTATAAATATCTTCTTAGACTTTTTGATAAATATAAAAAAGTATAACCTATGGTTTTACCTAATCAATTAACAACATTAAGAATAATACTGACTCCGGTTTTTGTGTATATGTTTTTATCCGGTGACTCGCAATTGATGCAGTTTTCGTTGGTAGTGTTTTTTATTGCTGCTATTACTGATTGGTATGATGGTTGGCTTGCTCGCAAGTTTAATTACATTACAACTTGGGGTAAATTTATGGATCCTTTGGCAGATAAAGTTCTTACTTCTGCTGCACTTTTTTCATTTGTTTATCTTGGAATTTTAGAATTGTGGATGGTTGTTATAATTGTTTTTCGAGATGTTTTTGTAACTGGTTTAAGATTGTTTGCCGAATGGAAAAATAAATCTTTTACAACTAGCAAAATTGCAAAGATAAAAACTGTTGTACAAATGGTCTTCTTGTTCTATCTTGTTATTGTGTATACTGTAAAGGAGAATGAATATATAAAAACAAACTTCTCTGAGATAATAAATTTTATGACAAATGAATATTTAATTTATTACACCATGCTTGCAGTTACATTGTTTACTTTGATAACAGGAATAACTTATATTTATCAGAATAGGGTTTTAATAGCTAGTTTATTTAACAATGCTAAAAACAATTAAATTATTTATTGGAACAGGTTTTTTTTCAGGTTACTTTCCTAAAGCTCCTGGAACAATTAGTAGTTTAGTTGCCTTGTTATTTTTTTTAATACCTGGGTTTACTAGTGTTTATGTTAATATTCCAGTTATAGTTCTATCGTTTTTAATTGGAATTCCACTTGGGAACTATTTTGAGAAACATTTTGGAGAAGATCCTCAAATATTTACATTAGATGAATTTGTTGGAACATGGATAACATTTTTATTTGTTCCTTTAACCCTTAAAACAGTTGCTATAGGATTTTTAGTCTGGAGAATTTTAGATATTCTAAAACCTTTTCCTGCAAATAAAGCTGAAAAGCTAAATGGTGGTTGGGGCATTATGATGGATGATGTAGTTTCGGGAGTGTATTCCTTACTAATTATACATATATTTATAAAACTTTTTAATTAAGAAACTTTGAGATATAAATGAATATTCACATTCTTACAATTGGCGATGAAATACTTATAGGACAAATTGTTAATTCAAATGCTTCATATATGGGACAATTATTAAACCATAACAGTTATAATATAAATAGTACATCTGTAGTTGGTGATAATGAAGAAGTAATTCTGAATGAATTTGAAAGAACGTTTTCAAATAATGATGTGGTTATTTGCACTGGTGGTTTAGGTCCGACTCATGATGATGTAACACTAAAATGTATTGCAAAATATTTTGATACCGAATTAGTTGAGAATAAAGAAGTTCTTAAAAATATTGAAGAAATATTTAAGAATAGGAATAGACAAATTACTGAGACTAATATAAAACAAGCTCTTGTTCCCAAAATTGGAACTCCAATTAAGAATACCAAAGGAACAGCACCAGGAGTTTGGATTGAAAAAAATGGCAAAATATTTGTTTCATTGCCAGGTGTTCCAATGGAAATGAAAGCGATGATGCAAGATACCGTGCTCCCAAATCTTTTAGAAAAGTTTCCTCCCAAAATGATTACGAAACAAAAAACACTACTTACAACTGGAATACCTGAATCATTCCTTTATGATGATATTAAAGACATAGAAGGAGTTGTTACAGAAGGGAGATTAGCTTTTCTACCAAGTATTCATGGTGTGAGAATAAGAATTACTGCAGTTGAAGAAAATGAAACAAAAGCAGATGAAAGAATAATTGAGGTTGAACAGAAGATCAGAGCTAAAATAGGTAGATATATTTTTGGTAAGGATGATGAAACTTTAGAAGAAGTTGTTGGAAAGTTACTTAAAGATCGTAACCTAACAATTGCAATTGCTGAATCATGCACCGGTGGTCTGATTAGTAGTAGAATAACTAATGTAACAGGGAGCAGCGAATATTTTCAAAGAGGATTAATAACATATAGTAATGGTGCAAAAGTAGAATTACTTGGTATTGATGAAGATCTTTTATTAAAACACGGAGCAGTTAGTTTAGAAGTTGCTCAACAAATGGCAGAAGGTGCTAGAGGAATTAGTGGTACAGACATTGGTTTGGCTGTTACAGGAATAATGGGACCAACTGGGGCTACAGAAGACAAACCAGTTGGATTAGTTTATATTGGAATTTGTAATGATGAAGTTTGTACTGTCAAACAATTTAATTTTGGCAATGGTAGACTTAGAAATAAGGATAGAACCTCTCAAGCAGCACTTGAAATATTAAGAAGAAATTTATTAGGTATTTCTTACGATACTTAATTTTTGAATTTAACAGTAAATAAATAAAAATAAATTGATATAAAACGGAGGCATAAATGGCTACAGAAAAAGTTGATCCACGATTAAAAATATTAGAAGATACTATGTATGGAATTGAAAAGACATATGGCAAAGGTGCCATAATGAAACTTGGTGATGGTGTAATTAATAAAGTTGAATCAATTTCTACTGGTTCTGTAACACTTGATCATGCGTTAGGAATAGGTGGTGTCCCAAGAGGTAGAATTATAGAAATTTATGGCCCAGAGTCTTCTGGTAAAACTACTTTGTGCTTACACGTAATTGCAGAAGCCCAAAAATTGGGTGGAATTGCAGCTTTTATTGATGCTGAACATGCTCTTGATGCCAACTATGCTAAACGTCTTGGAGTTGACGTTAATAATCTCTTATTATCTCAACCAGATTATGGTGAACAAGCTCTTGAAATTGTGGATACACTTGTTAGAAGTAATGCGTTAGATGTAATTGTAATTGATTCAGTTGCAGCTTTAGTCCCTCGTTCAGAGATTGAAGGCGAAATGGGTGATGCTCAAATGGGAGTTCAAGCAAGACTAATGTCACAAGCATTAAGGAAAATTACAGGGGCTGTTAGTCGCTCTAAAACTAGTGTTATTTTTACTAACCAGTTAAGAAGCAAAATAGGAGTTATGTTTGGTAGTCCTGAAACTACCACTGGTGGTAACGCTCTTAAATTTTATGCTTCATTAAGAATGGATATAAGAAGAATTGCAGCAATTAAAAATGGACAAGACATTGTTGGAAATAGAACTAAAGTTAAGGTTGTAAAAAGTAAAGTAGCACCACCTTTCAAACAAATTGAGTTTGATATTATTTATAATGAAGGAATTAGTAAAGCTGGTGAATTGATTGATATTGGAGTGGATAAAGAAGTGATTAAAAAAGGCGGAGCATGGTTTACATATCGTGAAGATAGATTCCAAGGTAGAGAGCAGTTTAGAACTCAACTTAGAGAAAATGAAGAAATGATGAATAATTTGGAAAAAGATGTGAAAATTAAACTAGGGATGATAGAAGAAGAAGTAGTTGAGACTAAAGCAACTAAGGAAAAAGATTAGAAATATTTAATGAAAGTAACTAATGTTCTAAAGAAGAAGAATAAGGTTATTGTTTCTTTTGATCATGATGAAGATTTAATATTTCCTTATGATCTTTTTCTAGAACATACTCTTATTGAGGATGATACTGTAAGTCAAAAAGAAAGAGAAATATTTTCTGATAAAATCCAATTTTATTTAATTAAGCAAAGTTCATTTAGATATTTATCTGGTAGAAATCATAGTAAATACGAGCTTAAGCTTAAGTTACTTAAAAAGAAGTTTAATAAAGAGTTAATAGCTGTAGTCTTAAGTGATTTAGAACGTTTAAATTATTTGGATGATAAAATATTTGCAAACTTCTATTTTAATACAAGACTTAAAAAAAAGAAAGGTTTAGGCTTAATAAAAGCAGAATTAAGTAAAAAAGGTGTTAGTAGGCAAATAATTGATGACATTGCTTTTGAATTTCTTGACGATCCTATTCAAGAAGAATCTTCTTTATATTTAAGTGAAAAGAAATTAAAAGTGCTGAGAAGAAAGAATTTCAGTAATATTCAACTAAAGCAGAAAATATTTCAATTTCTGTCTTATAAAGGGTTCTCGACAGATATTATTAAAACAACAATTGATAAACTAAAAATCGAATAATTAAAATATTCAAGATATGCAAAAATTTATAGGAGTTGACTATTATAACGTAGCCGACTCTCTAACTGAAGAAGAAAAACTAGTTCAACTTTCCGTTAGAGACTTTGTTGATGATAATGTGCTCCCAAACATTGAGAAACATTATAGAGAAGGAACATTCCCAAAGGAATTAGTTCTTAAACTTGGTGAGCTTGGAGTTTTTGGCATTACCTTGCCAGAAGAATATGGTTGCGCTAACATGAATAATGTTGCCTATGGACTTGCAATGCAAGAGTTAGAAAGAGGTGATAGTGGAATTAGAAGTTTCGCATCAGTACAAAGTGCTTTAGTCATGTATCCTATTTATACTTTTGGTAGTGAAGAACAAAAGAAATACTGGCTTCCTCTTTTAGCTAAAGGAGAAAAGATTGGATGTTTCGGTTTAACTGAACCCGACTTTGGATCAAATCCTGGAGGAATGATAACAACAGCCCAAAAGGTTGATGCTGGTTACATTCTAAACGGTGCAAAAATGTGGATCACCAATGGTAATATAGCTGATGTTGCTGTTGTATGGGCAAAATTAGATGGAATTGTAAAAGGATTCTTAGTTGAAAAAGGAACTAAAGGATTTACTGCTCCGGAAATGAAAGGTAAACATTCATTACGTGCTTCGGTAACATCCGAATTAATATTTCAGGATGTCTTCGTTCCAGAAGAAAACGTTTTGCCTAATAGTAAAGGATTACGTTCACCTTTGATGTGTCTAAATCAAGCAAGGTATGGAATAGCTTGGGGTGTTGTTGGCTCAATGATGGCTGTGTATGATTCTGCACTCAATTATGCAAAAAGTAGAATCCAATTTGGGAAACCTATTGCTGGTTATCAGTTAACTCAAAAAAAACTTGTAGAAATATTAAATGAAATTACAAAAGCACAATTGTTAAATTTGCATATGGCAAAATTAAAAGATAAAGATGCTGTAAAGCACACGCAAATTTCAATGGCAAAAAGAAACAATTGTGAGGTTGCATTAGATGCAGCGAGAACTGCTAGAGAAATTTTGGGAGCAAATGGAATTCTTGATGAATATCCTGTTATGCGCCATTCGGCAAATCTTGAAAGTGTGAAAACATATGAAGGTACTCACGAGATGCATACTTTGATTATAGGTGAAGATATTACTGAATTAGCGGCTTTTGAATAAGAATTTAATTATAGCTGTCATTGTGAGGAGTGTTATTTTACGACTTGGCAATATATACCAAATGAACGTACAGCATTATCAGATTGTCACACTCAGCCAAAGAAATTGAGTTCGCAATAATAAATTATTTTTTATATAGAAGAGTATAACAATTAGCTAGGCGTTTATATGATGATAGAAAAAATTATATTTGAAGGACTAACTTTTGATGATTTGCTGTTAGTCCCTGCAAAATCAAACGTGCTCCCACGCGAAACAAATATTGAGACTAAACTAACCAGAGGAATTGCGCTAAAAATTCCTTTCCTTTCAGCTGCAATGGATACGGTTACAGAATCAAAAATGGCAATTGCTATGGCAACTCAAGGTGGAATTGGAATTATTCATAAAAACATGAGTATTGAACAACAAGCATCTGAAGTTGATAAAGTAAAACGATCAGAAAGCGGAATTATTACTAATCCAATAACTCTTACTGCTAATAAGAAAGTAGCAGATGCAACTGAACTAATGGACAAGTATCATATTTCAGGAATTCCTATTGTTGATAAACAAAAGAAATTAATTGGAATTCTTACAAATCGTGATTTAAGATTTGAACCAAATCAGAATTTAAGAATATCTGAAGTTATGACTTCGAAAAAAATAAGAACTGCTCCACTTGGCACAACATTAGAACAGGCAGAAAAACTACTTCAAAAATATAAAGTAGAAAAATTACCAGTAGTTAATGAAAGTGGAATTCTAAAAGGACTCATTACATTTAAAGATATTTCAAAAAAGAAAAATTTTCCAAATGCTTGTAAAGATAATATTGGTCGTTTAAGAGTTGGAGCAGCAGTAAGTGTTTCAAGTGATACTATGCAAAGAGTTACTGCATTAGTTAAAGCACATGTAGATGTAGTTGTTGTTGATACTGCTCACGGGCATTCAGAGGGTGTTCTAAAAATTATTAAAAAGATAAAAAAGAAATATCCCAAACTACAATTAATAGCTGGGAATATTGTTACAAAAGAAGCAGCGTTGGAATTAGTAAAGTTAGGAATTGATGGTGTAAAAGTTGGAATTGGAGCAGGCTCAATTTGTACAACTAGGGTTGTAGCAGGTGTTGGAGTTCCACAAGTAAGTGCGGTTATTGAAGTTGCTGAGGCTTTAAAAGAAACTGGGGTTCCACTAATTGCAGATGGAGGAGTTAAGCAAACAGGGGATGTAGCTAAAGTAATTGCAGCCGGAGCTGATACTGTAATGATGGGTGGTATGTTTGCTGGTGTTGAAGAAACACCTGGAGAAAAAATTCTTTTTGAAGGTAGAAGTTTTAAAATGTACCGAGGAATGGGTTCAATTGGTGCAATGAAAAAAGGAAGTAAAGACAGATATTTCCAAGACATGGAAGATGATATAAAAAAATTAGTCCCTGAAGGAGTAGAAGGGAGAGTACCTTTTAAAGGACCTCTTTCTGATACAGTATATCAATTTATTGGAGGTTTACGAGCTGCAATGGGATATTGCGGAGCACGAAATATATCTGAGTTCAAAGACAAAACAAGATTTGTTAAAATATCATCTTCTGGGTTGCGTGAAAGTCATCCACATGATGTTATTATTACAAAAGAATCTCCTAACTATCATTCGTAGATAAATATGTTTAATGTCCTAGTTATTGCTTATTACTATCCACCATTAGGATTAAGTGGAGTTCAAAGAACACTTAAATTTACCAAACATATGCATCAGTTTGGATGGAAACCTACAATTATTACGACCGGTAAAATGGCTTATTTTGCACACGACTTAAGTCTTTTGAATGAAGCCGAACAAGCCAATATTGAAATTATAAGAACTGAATCATTAGACCCAAGCTCATTGTTGAAGAAGAAGGGAACGGTTAAAATGCCTTCATCCTTGATAATGAAATTATTTAGTAGAATAAGTAAAACTCTGTTTATCCCAGATAACAAATTATTTTGGTCGAGAAAAGCAATACACACTGCACGCAAAGAACTTAACAAGAAAGAATATGATGCAATTTATGTTTCAGTTCCTCCATTTTCAACAATTGAACAAGCAACTAAGCTTAAAGAAGAGTTTAATATTCCTCTTTTTGTCGATTATAGGGATGCATGGTTAACAAACCAATTTAGATTTTATCCTACTCCAATTCATAAATATATGAATAAAAGACTTGAGGATAAAACATTAAGAAATGTTGATAGAACTTTGGTTGTAAATAGGGCAGTAAAAGAAGATTTAATGAACGAGTATAAATTCCTTTCATTTAATGATGTGGATATTTTAACTCATGGTTTTGATCCTGAAGATTTTGATGAGGTACAACCACTTCCAAGAACGAATGATAAATTAATAATTATGTATTCTGGTATTTTTTATGAAGGTATAACTCCAAAATATATTCTTAAAGCATTTAAAAAGTTAACATTAGAGTTTCCAGATGTTGCATCAAACATTGAATTACATTTTGTTGGTCATTTTAAGAGAGAAAATAGGAGAATTGTTAAAAGACTTAAGTTACAGAGCTTTGTTAAAGAAATTGGTTATCTTACTCATACAGAAGCAGTTAAACGTATTATCTCAAGTGATGTTTTGTGGTTAATGTTACCTAATGATGAAAGGATGAACAATGTTACTCCAGGTAAAATATTTGAATATTTTGGAACATATAAGCCAATATTAGCATGTTTGCCAGAAGGAATTTCAAAAAGTGTTATTAGTGATTATGAAGCTTCTTTTATAACAAAGCCAAATGATATTAATGAAATCAAAAATGCAATGCTAAAGATTCACAAATTATTTTTAGCAAATCAATTGCCTAAACCTAATGAAGAATATGTTGATAAATTTAATAGAATTAAGTTAACCAAAGACTTAACTAAAATATTTCAATTTTACTTAAAGGCTGAGTAATGAATGTTTTGATTATAGGATCTGGCGGAAGGGAGCATGCTCTTGCAATAAAAATTGCTGAGAGTAATAGAGTAAACGAAATTTTTATTTCTCCGGGAAATGCAGGGACATTACAAGTTGGAACAAATATTATTCTTAATATAAAAGATCATTCAGAAGTAATCGAATTTAGTAAAAACAATTTGATCGATTTAGTTGTAATTGGACCAGAAGTGCCTTTAGTTGATGGATTAAGTGAATCACTGCGTGAAAATAATATTTTGGTTTTTGGACCAAATATGTTAGCAGCAGAAATTGAAGGTAATAAGAAATTCTCTAAAGAATTAATGTATGAATATAATATCCCAACCGCGAAATTCAATTCATTTAATAAATCTCAATATTCAGATGCAATCGATTATTTGAAAAGTGGGAATTTCCCTATAGTTATTAAGGCTTCTGGGCTAGCAGCTGGCAAAGGTGTTATAATTGCTCTAGATTTTATCGAAGCAACTTCTGCAGTAAAATCTATGATGCAAGATTCCATCTTTGGAGATTCTGGTGAAACCATTGTTATTGAAGAATTTCTTGAAGGGGAAGAACTATCGGTTTTTGCAATTACCGATGGAGATGAATATATTTTACTTCCTGCATCACAAGATCATAAAAGAATAGGTGAAGGAGATACCGGGAAAAATACAGGTGGAATGGGTGCTTATGCTCCATTAAATTTTGTAACAGATGAGCTAATTTTAGAGATAGAAAATAAGGTAGTTAAACCAACTTTAAAAGGACTCAAAGATAAAAATAGAAAATTTAATGGATGTTTATACTGTGGTTTAATAAATACAAAAAAGGGAATTAAAGTAATTGAGTTTAATTGTAGATTTGGTGATCCTGAAACTCAAGTTGTGCTCCCACTTTTGGATGGTGATTTCTTTGAACTATTATACTCAACAGCAAAAGGGAAAATAAATAGAGATTCAGTGGAGTATAATGGAAGTAGTTCTGTATGTGTAGTTACAGTTTCCGGAGGTTATCCAGACAGTTACGAAAAAGGATTTGAAATTACTGGTTTAGAGAATATAAATAATGATTCCACAAATATTGTTCACGCCGGAACTACTATAAAAGATGGAAAGGTTATAACTAATGGTGGACGTGTATTAAGTATTACAACAACCTTGAAGAACAGCACTGTAAACGATTGTCTAACAGAATGTTATGCTAATCTAGCTAAAGTATCATATAAGGATATTTATTTTAGAAAAGATATTGGGAATAAATTGTAATTTATAGAGACTTATTTTATTCTACAGGTTCTTTAGGCAAATTTAGTAAATTCCTGATATAGCGTTCATTATTGTATTCTTCATTGTGCTTTAATATTTTAAAAAATTCTAAAGTAATACATTGTCCTATTAATTGTTTTGTTTGAAATTCAGAAAACCCCTCATTTAGCAATCTCGCAAATGTAATTCTTGTTTCTCTAGGATCGTCATCTCTTAATTGATTTTCGATAATTTCAAAAATGTTATCCCTTACATGTTTATTTGTTTTCATTATTCCCTCATATAAAAATAACTATCCTGGTGGCCATGTCATTTTTCTTCCTCCTAGTAAATGCATGTGAATATGATAAACTTCTTGTCCACCATTATTTCCACAATTAAATACTATTCGAAATCCTTCTTTTGAAATTCCTTCATCTTTTGCAATTTTATTTGCAGCGTCATACATTTCTCCGAGTAATATTGAGTGTTCCGAGGCATGAAGATCTTTCACAGTTGCAATTTCAATCTTAGGAATTATAAGAACATGTACAGGAGCTTGTGGATTTATATCTCTGAAAGCTAAAACATTCTCACTTTCATAAACTATGTCTGAGGGAATTTCTCTGTTAATAATTTTTGTAAAAATAGTGCTCATTATTATTCCTTTATGATTCTAGGTTAATAGTCTTATTATTATTCTATTCCTTTGTAATATTGTACTTTTTCATTTTATTATATAAATGACTTCTTTGTATATCTAAAACTTCTGCCGTTTTACTTATGTTCCAATTATTTATTTCCAATTGTTTTACAATAAATGCTTTCTCAGCTTTTTCCTTAAACTCTTGAAATGAATTTGAAATGTCAATTAAATTATCAGCTTTTTGTTCAATATTCGGAAGCAAACTAATGACATCTTCTTTCTCGATAGTTGTATTTGGAATCATAATAACTATTCGTTCAATAATGTTTCTTAGTTCCCTTACGTTACCTGACCAATTATAATTGTTCAATACTTCTAAGGCTTCATTTGTAAATTCTTTTAGAGCAAATTTATTATGATCACAAATACTTTTTGTAAAATATTTAGTCAAAAGGGGAATATCACTTTTTCTTTCTCTTAATGGCGGTACTTTTATGGGAATTACATTTAATCTATGAAATAAATCTTCTCTAAAGTTTCCGTCTTTAATTTCATTACGCAAATCTTTGTTTGTAGCTGAAACTATTCTAACATCTACATTTATTTTACTTGTTCCGCCCACCTTTGTAATAACTCCATCTTCAATAGCTCGCAAAACCTTTGCTTGGGCTTGTAAACTCATATCTCCGATTTCATCTAAAAACAACGTGCTCCCGTTAGCTTGCTCAAATTTCCCAATTCTATCTTTTATTGCACCTGTAAAAGAGCCTTTATTATGTCCGAATAACTCAGATTCAATTAATTCATTTGGGATAGCAGCACAATTTACTTCTATCAATTCTTTATCGGACCTTTTGCTGTTTCTATGAATTCCTCTGGCAACTAACTCTTTGCCACTACCATTTTCTCCAGTAATTAATACTCTAGAATCTGTTTTTGCAACTCTTTCAACAAGCTCAATTACAGATTTAATTTCTTTACTTTCACCAATTATAATTTCTTCTTTGAGAAGTGTACTTCTAAGCTCTTTGTTTTCCTTTATTAAGTTTGAAGTACCAACCGCATTTCTAATACTTATTAATAATTTTTCTCTATCAATTGGTTTCTCAATAAAATCGAATGCTCCCAATTTTGTTGCTTTTATAGCATTCTCCAAATTACCATATGCAGAAATCATTATTACACTAATTTCAATTTTATTTTCCTTAAGCCATTTTAGCACTTCAAACCCAGTCATTTCTGGCATTTGAATATCCAAAAGCATAGCATTATATGTGTTATATTCAAGTTTTTTTAATCCTGCAATAGCATCTGTAGTATAATCTACCTCATAATCTTCATATTCAAGAATCATTTTAATGCTTTCACAAATCTCTTTTTCATCATCAATTATTAGTATGGATTTCATTTTATTATTTTTGTTTATGAATAAATGTAATTTACTTAATTGTTAATTATAAGAAAAGAAGAACAATGAATAGATATTAAAAACTTCTGAAGGTAAAATCTTTTTATTTTTTATAAGTAAATTGCCAAAAAGTTCTCCTAAGCCATTTGTTTGTAAATCTCTAAAATCAACACCACCACTAACTTTAAATGAAGATTCAAATAACTCAACCAAAATCCCAAGTATTTTAGATGCATTTAAAAATGATATATTATAAGCGATGAAAGCATTACCAAAAAAATGTGCGACCTTATCTTTATCTTGTCCGCCAGTTTTTGGAGAATCAAAATATATTATTCCAGGTAAATTCTTTTTCTTAATCTGAAATAGTTCTTCATTCACTGCAGGAAGTTTTAGAGGAATTCTAACATTAATAATTGGTATTGTTATCGGCATTTTATTAAAAGGTAATGTAGCAAAAGTTAATGCTAACAGTGCCTCCGAGATATTATCATTATAAAATGTTAAAGCGTACTTATACAAATGATCAACTAAATATTTATCTGAATTATCTTTACTTAATTTGATAAACACTTCTGATGCAACATATACAGAAATGTAATTTACACCATCTTCAAATGATGGAGTATTCCTTTGGGACATAATATCCATTGGGAGCATATAACTAAATAATAATATTCCAATTAAAACTTTCATAATAATTAATTGAGTTGATAAATTTAATTTAATGGAAATCAGAGACAACATAAATTATTTATTTTATTCAGCTCAAACAAATTTTTAATTTTTTGTTAAAATATAAACTGATATTCATCTCTTGTATAAGCATTCAAAATATCTTATTTTTTATTATTGTAAAAATATAAAAGGAAATAATAAAATGGATTTTAGTCTAACCGAAGAGCAAACTCTTATAAGAAACACTGTAAGAGAATTTGCTGAGCAGGAAATAAAGCCAATTGCTCAAGAGCTTGACGAAAAGGAAGAGTTCTCTTACAAAATTACTGAACGTATGGGTGAGCTAGGTTTGTTTGGGATGTACTTGCCAGAGCAATATGGTGGGCAAGAAATGGATACGCTTTCTTATATTATTGCTGTTGAAGAATTAGCTCGCATAGACGGATCACAAGCTGCAACGCTTGCAGCGCATAACTCACTTGGTATTGGGCCACTATATTATTACGGTACCAATGAACAAAAAGAAAAATATTTACCTCAGTTATGCACTGGTAAAGCTCTTTGGTCTTTTGGCTTAACAGAACCCAACGCTGGCTCTGATTCAAGAGGAACTAAAACAAATGCAAAATTAGAAAATGGAGAATGGATAATAAACGGTTCTAAAATTTTCATCACAAATGGTTCCGCTGATGTTTCTATTGGCTCTACAGTTCAAGCTGTTACTGATGAAGTTGATGGAAAAAAAATATTTTCAACAATTATTGTTGAGAATGGAACAGAAGGATTTAAGGCTTTAGCCATGCACAAAAAAATGATGTGGCGTGCTTCAAATACTTCTGAATTATATTTTGATGATTGTAGAGTTCCTGAAAAAAATATTCTAGGCAAGGTTGGAGAAGGCTCTCACATTATGTTAAGCACGTTGGATAATGGAAGACTTTCAATAGCGGCTATGGGATTAGGACTTGCTCAAGGGGCATATGAAATGGCTCTTAATTATTCTAATGAACGTCAACAATTTGGAAGAACAATTTCAAAATTTCAGGTTATAGCATTTAAGCTAGCTGATATGGCTCTTAAAGTTGAGCTTGGTAGAAATTTATTATACAAAGCTTGCTGGTTGAAAGACAACAAAAAACCATTTGCAAAAGAGGCTGCAATGGCTAAACTGTATTGCTCCGAAATTGCAAAAGAAGTTGCTGATGAATCGGTTCAAATTCACGGTGGTTATGGCTTGATGAAAGAATATGACATAGAAAGATTTTACCGTGACCAACGTTTGTTACAAATCGGTGAAGGAACATCAGAGATTCAGAGATTGGTTATATCTAGATATATTGGATGTTGATAATTTTTAAATAATAAGCTTGACTTTATATTATCGGAATCACTTGTCATAAATGATTCCGATAATTTCTTTTTTTTATTTTGTTGCTAATTTATTTTTGACCATTTCTATAATTGTTCCATCACTTAAATATTTATAAAAATCTTCCCCCGGGCAAAGTGTTTCGACATAATCTTTGTGAGCTTTTATATTTTCAACCGGAACGTTATATGTCTTACACAAAAACGCACTTAACTTTGCAACTGATTCTAATTGCTGCTTACTAATTTTCTGGATTTCATAATTTCCCATTACGCAAATTAGAGCGTGCCCTGTTGGATCATACTTAGTGTTTGTATCACCAGGATATTCTATAGGACGTGTTTCGTAAATTTTCCCTTCCAAGTCAATCATAAAATGGTAAGGATTGTCAATCCAATTCTTTTCAGCTCTACTCCAGCTTTGCAAATTTTGTAAATATTTTATTACATCTTTGTCTTTTGCAAATTCTTCTCCACCATGATGTAGAGTGACATATTTGATTTTATGTATAGGTTTTTGTTTGTCTAATTTTTTCCATCCCCAATCATTTCTTTTTACAATTTCTAAGTAACTCGGGTAATCAATATTTGATATGGTAATCTCTGTATTCTGACAAGTTGAACATCCAAAGAATGTTAATATTACAAGGGTAAGCGATAGTGAGATTAGTTTTTTCAATTTATTTCCTTAAATGTTGGATGCTAATATAATAAAAATGGTTTATGGGAAATCCTTCAAGGTTTTATAAATGTATACTAAACGAAAAGTGGTTTTGGATTATATAAAAGTTGTTATCTCGAATACGTTTTTTGATAACCATTTATGCCATTCATTTTTATTCTTACAATATATTTGTTTTGTGATTTCCATAATTATATAAGTAAAATTAACAAAAAGTTAATATTGAATATTTTTAAAACATTGTATTTTTAATAAACAAAAATAAGGGACTAATGAAAAATAAAAAAACAATAGCACTTGTAGCACACGATAACAGGAAACAAGATTTGGTTGAATGGGTCGGATGGAATTTTAAGACAATTGTTAATCATAAACTTATATCAACCGGCACAACGGGAAAGATTGTGAAGAATGAGCTAAGAAAAAAGTTAATAGAAAATGAAATGGCAATGGATTTTTCATTGAAAAGATTAAAGTCTGGTCCGCTTGGTGGAGACCAACAATTAGGTGCGTTAATTGCTAATGGGAAGATTGATATATTCATTTTCTTTTGGGATCCTATGCAACCACATCCTCATGATGTTGACGTAAAAGCACTATTAAGAATATCTGCGTTGTATAATATTCCATTAGCTTGTAATAGATCAACTGCCGATTTTATGATTAGTTCTCCATTATTTAATGATAAGTACAAGCCTCTTATTAAAGATTATAGTGATTATATAAATAGGGAAGTATAGTAAAACACTTAAACTGGTTATTTTGAAGAAGTATGATCATGGATTATTTTCCATCCACTTTGGGTTTTATTAAAGAGAAGTGTAAATAATCCATTTGGGTTATCGTGCTCCCGATCTAATTGCCATTTACCAAAAACCAAAGCAGATTCTTGTGAAATAATTTTCACATCGACGTTGCTAAATTTAAGGAATCCCATTTTGTCCTTTTCTGGATAACCTTTTTTATATTTATTAAGGGTTTTATCCCAACCAAATGCAACACTATTACCAGATGCAAATCTTAATGAATCGGACTTCCAGTAACCTTGCATATAATTTTCAATATTTCCAGCGTTCCAACTTTTAACTTGATTTGATAAGACTTTTTTAATTGAAGATCTGATACTAGTTTCGTCTATTGCTTTTTCTCTCGGGGAACATGAGTTAAACATGAGAAGAAAAATGAGTGAAATTATACTTCTTGTTTTCATTATTATATTAAATTTCTAGAAAGAGTTTTTGTTTCGGAGTAAGCTATATATATGTCATTGCGAACTCAACGATTTGTTTTGAGTGCGGCAATCTGTTGAGTTGTTTACAATTTAACAGATTGCCACGTTATACAAAATAATTCTCGAAATGACAGAAAAAAAATTAAAGTTGTTTCAGTAATTCATCAACAGCTTTCTTTAATTGTTCATCTTTGCCTAATGATTTTGCGTTAGGCGAGTTGTCCAAAATGAAATCTGGAACAGCTGGTACAAAATCCATATTTGTATCATCAGCTTTAACATACCATCCTCTAAAAGGCATTCTAACCCTTGAACCATCAATTAAACTGTGAGCACCGGTTGATATTACAGCTCCAAACGTTGGTATTCCTACAAGTGAACCTATACCAAGATTCTTGAACGCATGTGAAAATATTTCAGCATTAGAATAACTATTTTCATTACACAAGGCTATAGAAGGTTTGGTCCAAGCTGAATAGGGAAGTCGTTCACCTAAAGGATAATATTGACGAAATGATTTTTTATCTTTTGCTAAATCTTTAGATGCTCCTCTTGGAATTGTATAAGCATGTTGTTTGTAATTTAGAACAGTCATCAAATAATCTGTTGTCCATCCACCACCATTATAACGTACATCTATAACAATACCTTCTTTACCATAACCAGCAGCAGTCATTTCTCGTTCAAATCTTTCAAAACTTTCCCAGCCCATTGCCTTAATATGTAAATAACCTAATTTACCTTTTGAGTATTCATCAACTAATTTTCTACGCTCTTCAACCCATTCATCATAAAGATTAGACTTAATAGATTTTGATGGTCTAATAACAACTTCTCTTATTTTTCCTTTTTGATTTTTAACTTGTAAAAGAATTTGTTCATCTACTGTATTAGAAAGTAAGGAATAAAAATTAATCGTACCGTTTATTTCATTTCCGTTTACTGACAGAATTATATCATTTAAATATAGCTTGCTAGATTTTTTATCAGCTGGAGAATCCATAACAACATGAGTAACTTTTACACCTTTTTCAAGCGGAGTAACTTCAACTCCAATTTGTCCAGTTGATTCTTTTTGCGTTTCTTCTCTTCCTTTACCATACATTCCCATGTGACTTGCGTTTAATTCGCCTAACATATTATTAAACATGTACCTATAATCATCGCTTGTTGAAGTTGCCAAAACAAGAGGTTTATATTTTGCCTTAAGCAAATTCCAATCTTGTCCATGAAAATTTGGATCATAGAATCCTAAATTTAACGCACCCCAAGCATCTTCAAATATTTGTTCTTTTTCTTCTTTATAATTGATTTCCATCTTAGCACTAAATGCTAAACTTTCTGTTTTATCTTTACCATCTTTTAATCTAGCAAGTTTCCCACCTTTTAATTTCATATAAAGAAATTTATGATCCTTATCAAACCTAAGTCCTGATGGAGTTTTGCCACCTTTAGTTATTTGTTTTATATCTTTACCATCCCACTTAATGCTAAATAAATCACTTCCTTTAGCAGTAGGTGTTCCACTTGTAAAATAAAATGTATTTCCATCCTTACTAATTGCAATGTTTGCTTCATTACCTGGCTTTGAAGTTACCTGAACTAAACGTTTATAAATATCCTTTGTATCAATTTTAATATCTTTTACTTTTTTATTTCCTTTTTTCTTTTTGTCCTTTTCTTTTGGTTCTTCAACATCATCCCAATCTTGTTTAGTTTTTTCCCAATCAGCTTTATTCAACCAAGCAAACCACACATCAGTATTTCTATTATTTCTATCTGAAGAGAAGGCGAGCTTGCTCCCATCAGCACTCCACACAGGGTTAATGTCAGCTCGAGGATGCATACTAATATTAATTGGTTTTTCTTTTCCATCTATTGATTGAATAAATATATCAGTGTTAAACTCTAAGTCGTCAAGAGAATATGCCAGCCATTTGCTATCAGGACTCCAACT
>Ga0209633_10001902_pt1 | contig 20760 bp, 21 predicted proteins | sample Cruoilmetagenom1_FD_187290 | JGI IMG/M metagenome (GOLD analysis project Ga0209633, IMG submission 187290) | Oil polluted marine microbial communities from Coal Oil Point, Santa Barbara, California, USA - Sample 1 (SPAdes) (version 2) | ecosystem: Environmental > Aquatic > Marine > Oil seeps ... | reverse complement strand
TGATAAGGTTAGGGAAAAGTGTGACAAAAGAAAAATGCATTAACTTGCCTCGAGTATATCTTTAGCATCTTTGGTGAAAACAATTTTTTCATCTGTATCCACTTTAATGATATAACGTTCTATATAGGGGAGTAAAAAGCTTTTAGACAACCCATCGTTCACCAAGCTATCTTCTGTTTTAATCACAAGATAATCTGTATCACCCATACGTTGGATGTCTTCAACTAAACCTAAAACGTCATCATCTTGTTTTACTGTACAACCGATCACGTCAAACCAAAAGTGCTGTCCTTCTTTCAAGTCACAATTTTCTTTGGTTTGTTCTATGTTGGCAAAAAGTTTAACATTGGTCAGTTTTTTGGCTGAGTCTATACTTTCATAACCTCTAAACTTGATGATACCACGTGTGAAGTTGATGTCAGCAATGGTTAAGTCACCACGGCTACTTTTGTAAGTATTGCCTATTTTAAATTGTTCTGGAAAATCTGTGTGAAGATGAAACTTTAGGTCACCCCAAAGTCCAATAGTTCGCCCTATCTGAGCGATAAGAGAGTTGTCATTTGACATACAGTTATTCTGCTGCTTTTACATTAACACGGTAATTTTTACCGCCTTTTGCTTTACATCCAGAGATCACTGTTTTGATAGAGTTTATCATGCGTCCCTGTTTTCCGATGAGTTTACCTATATCTTCACTATGCGCAAAGATAGTAATCTCATCATATCCCTCATCAACCTCAACTATCTCTATCGAGATATCCTCTGGGTTTTCTACTAACAGTTTAGTATATGAGTTAAGGAATTCAGTGACCATCTAAGACTATTTTTTACCTGCTAGTCTTTTAACTGTTGGGCTCATTTGTGCACCAACTGAAAGCCAGTAGTTTAATCTTTCTTCATCTAAAGTAAGATCTTTGTTTACAGATACTGGGTTATAGTTACCGATTACTTCGATCCAACCACCATCTCTTCTTTTTCTGCTATCTGTTACTACTATTCTGTAAAATGGTTTCTTTTTTCTACCCATTCTTGTCATTCTAATCATTGTCATGTTAATGCCTTTTGTTTTTCATTTATTGCGATACTACCTGAGGAAAGGTGCATCATGAGATAAAGTACTGACAACTGTTTTTTAATGACTAAAACACTCATCAATACTATATAAATTCTTTTTGGAACGCGATTTTACCATAAAGAGTCTAAAAATACTATTAAACTCTAGGAAGGGTTATCTTGGTAAGTTTGCTACCCCACCGCCGCCTTGCATCCCTGCCATCATCTTTTGCATCTCTTTCATCCCACCTTTTGTGGACATCTTCTTTGCCATCTTCGCAGCATTTTTAAACTGTTTAAGTACACGGTTGACATGCATCGGGTCTAGTCCAGCACCCGCTGCTAAACGACGCTTGCGCATGTTGTTGAGTAGGTCTGGGTTTTCTCTCTCTTTTGCTGTCATAGAAGAGACCAATGCTTTGATCTGTTTTATCTCATCAGAGTTTTCCAGATCCATATCTCCTAACTGCTTTGCCATGTTTCCCATACCTGGTATCATACCCATCACAGACTTCATAGACCCTAGCTTTTTCATCTGCTCCATTTGACCCAAGAAGTCGTTAAAGTTAAACTGACCTTTTTTGATCTTCTGCGTCATACGCTTGGCTTCTTTTGGGTCTATGGTAGCAGCGGCTCTCTCAGCAAGCCCTTCTACATCTCCAGCACCCATCAAACGACTTACAATTCTGTCTGAAATGAACTGCTCAAGGTCAGGCATCTTTTCACCATTACCAATGAAACGAAGTGGCACGCCTACTTGCTGTGTGAGTCCAAGTGCTACTCCACCTTTACCATCACCATCAAACTTAGAAAGTATGACACCTGTAATGCCTATCTTATCTTTAAACGTCTGAGCTGTTCTTACTGCATCTTGACCTGTCATCGCATCTGCTACATAAAAGAGTTCATCAGGATTTGCTGCTGTTTTTACATTGGCTAGCTCTTCCATAAGTTCATCGTCTATGGCAAGACGACCTGCTGTATCTATGAGTACAACATCATAGAGTTCTTTTTCTGCCTTATAGAGTCCATCTTCTACTGTTTGTGTAGGTGTAGCATCTTCATCTGCATACAAGTCAACTTCTATCCCAGATGTGATTTGTCTGAGTTGCTCCACGGCTGCAAGTCTTTGCAGGTCAGCTGCGATAACCAATACTTTTTTCTTCTTCTGCTCTTTTAAAAAGTACGCCAGTTTACCTGTTGTAGTTGTCTTACCCGACCCCTGCAAACCTATCATCATCACAACTGTTGGTGGCTTAGAGGCAAATGTAAAGCCTTTAGGTGCACCTTCTATGGTAAGTATCTCAGTAAGTTTGTCTTGTAGTGCTTTTAAAAAGTTATCTTTCCCTACACCGTGTTGCTTCGTCTCAAGCTCAACTGTACTTATGAGGTCTTTGACTACCTTATGGTGTACATCTGCTTTAAGCAATGACTTCTTAAGCTCAGCCGTTGCTTTTTTAAGAGCCTTTTCATCATCATGAAAGCGTATCTTACCTATGGCATTTTTAAAACTATCTGTTAATGTATCTAACATTTTTTAACCTTATTTTCTCTATCTATTGTTAAAATATTACCCTAATTGGGCTTATTCGCCAATTTGGAAGTAGTGACATCGCTTGCGTTTAATGAGTTTTTAAAAAATTTGAATCGAACTGACGGTTCAATGATGATTTTTGGAAAGCTCAATGAATGCAATGGATGTTACTAATTCATTATTTGTATTGTAAAATCTCTTTTGGTTCTTTGGCGTTGAATTCATAATCCAGTATCTTCATCTTAGCCGAATGCAACAACACACGCTTAGCCTGTGTACGACTACCATACTGCTCATCTCCAACGATAGGGTGTCCTATATGTGCAAGGTGTACACGTATTTGGTGTGTACGTCCTGTTGTTATCTCTATGTGTACTTTAGATTTCTTTCCCTGTAGTTCTTCAGGTTTGACTATGGTATGTGCTTGTTTTCCACGTACAGGGTCTATGAGTGAAAAGGCTTTACCTTTTTTCACTGTAAAGATAGGCTCGTTGATCTCTACTTTTTCATACAGTACACCTTCTATCCACGCCACATAATGCTTCTCAACCCTACGTGCCTTAAACTCTTTGATGGCTTTGTCTACAAACGCCTCATTTTTACCTAAAAGTAAAATCCCTGAAGTGTCACGATCAAGTCTATGCAAAAGTACTGCACCATCTATGGCATCTTGAATGTCATAAGAGTCTACTTGTGCAGGCTTATTGATGGCTATAATGTCTTCATCTTGGTACAGTATCTCTATATCTGCAGGATACTCCACACGGAAAAAAGTCTCTGTATGTATCTCTGCACGGGCTATCTTCACTTTTTTATCTTCCACATACACAAGCCCTCTATCTATGAGGTCTTTTGCTTTTTTGTTAGAGATGTCTTTTTGAAGTGCTAGTAGTTTATATGCTTTATCGGTTGCCATTGTTTGTCCATTATGTATTATTTGCTAATTATAGCACTATTTATGCTCTCTACCATAGCAGAGATATCTGTTTTACTTTTTATCTTCGTGGGCTTTAGTAGTCCGTGTTGTAGCAGTCTTCTTGAAAGATTTGACGCTTCTACGACTGCGATGCCTTCTATGGCTTCAAAGATATCAGTTTGGTTAAAGTAGTGTTTCCCTGAAATGATCTTACATCCAAATTGGGCCGCTTCTGCTGCATTGTGTCCACCTACGGGAGTAAATGCTCCTCCTAGGATGACGATGTCACTGATGGCATAAATATTTACTAATTCACCCAAAACATCTAAAAATATAACATCACTTTGCATGGTTTTATTTTGCGAATATTTTTGGGTACTAAAGCCCTGTTTTTTCACAAATTTGTTCATCATTTTTTCTACTTTAGAAAAACGCTCCGGGTGACGTGGTGCGATGACAAGCCTAGCCTGAGGTTGTTCTTTTTTAAACGCTGTAAACGCATCAAAGATAAAACGTTCTTCTCCCTCATGGGTACTTGCCGCACATACCAGTAACACTTCTGGCTTGACAAGCTCTCTTGTAGGTGCTGGTAACTGTGCCAGTTTGATGTTACCAGTGACCACCACATTGCTAGCACCTAAAGACTCCAAACGCTCTTTATCTTTTTCTGTTTGGGCATAGACTTCATCTATGTGTTTAAATATACACTTATATAACCATCCTATACGCTGATACTTATGAAAAGACCTGTCAGACATACGTGCATTGATAAGTAATGTCTTCGCACCTCTTCTTTGTGCCAAAGCAAAAAGTAGGTACCAAAACTCCGCCTCCATCACTACCAATGCTTTTTGTGGTTTTATCCACCAAAAAAGCAAAGGCTCAAATGGCAAATAACGACTCTCGCTACTGTAGTAACTTATCTCTTCAAAACCTGTTTGTGTTGTCGTACTCATACGTAAACTCTCTTGGGGCAAAGCATCTACCAAAGGTTGTATAGCTTTTGCTTCTCCAAAAGAACAAGAGTGAAACCAAACACCGTTAGGCTTTAACGCTTTATTTTTCCATAAAAAGAATCTAGCTGGTATAGACTGTCTGTATTTGGCTTTAAAAGAAAATAATAGGAGAAAAGGTAATGCTGCGAGGTAAACTAAAAAAGAAAAAAGACTATAGAGAAAAAAGAATATTTTCTCCATAGTGTATCATTTATACTTCTGCTGTAACAGGCTCTATATAAAGAATTCTACCACAGTGAGGACAGTTACAAATCTCATCACCTTTGATGACTTCTGAGTATGTTTTGTCATTTAGTTTCATAAAACATCCGTAACATGCTTGTTTTTTTACAGGTACGACAGCGGTATTGCCTGCCCAGATACGGATCTTCTCATAAAATGCAAGTACTTTTTGCTCTAGGTTTCTCGTAAGTTCTTCTCTTTTTTTGAAAAGTGAAGCTTTAGATTTTTCTATCTCTGCCTTTTCAGCAGATACTTCTTTGTTGACCTCATCAAAGCTAGCTTTCATAGCAGTCACTTTTTCAGTAGCCTCTGTAAGAAGTTCTGTTTTAGTAGCATTGATACCTTGAAGTCTCTCGATCTCTTCGTTGGCAAAAGTCATCTTCTCTTTAGCGATATCTTCTTCTAAAGAAAGTGCTTTCATCTCTTTTTCTGTTGAGATCTCTTTGAGTTTTTTAGCATTGAGTGTAAGTTGTTCATTAAGCAAAGTCAATTGCTCATCAAAACTTTTTACTTTTGCTTCATTATCAGCGATATCAGTAGTCAAAGTATCAAACTCGGCTTGTGCAGCGTTGATCTTTTTTTGTACTTTTGCTAATTTTTTGTCAGCTGCTTCTAGTTGTGGGTTATAGCTGTCTATCGCTAGGTCATTTTGTGATAGCTCTATCAGCTCATTTAAATGTTTGTTCAATCTCTGTCCTTTAGGAAGTGTAACGAATACCCTTATTTCTCTGTTTCAGTATGAAATGGGTTTTTAGAATTCGCAATTATAGCTAAAATAGGTAAAACTTTCAATTCACCTATCAGTATCTCTGCAAAAAACTTCTCAGATTCGTAATGTCCGATGTCTACCATCATCAAATCTTCACTCATCGCTTTCATAGCATCGTGGTATTTTATATCCCCTGTTAAAAAACAGTCAGCCTCCACTTCATCCATCAGTGAAGCTCCAGCCCCTGTACATAAAGCAATAGAGTTTATCTTCTCTTTTTTACCTACTACTCTGAGTGTCGGTAAATCCAATTTCTCTTTTATGAGACTCAACAACGCTTTATAGTTCCACGCACCCTTCGTTGTGCATAAAAAAGGATTTTGACTATCAAGTTTAAAACCTAAAATCTTTTCAAACACATATTTGTTAAGATGTGTTTGGTCAAAATTGGTATGCAACGCGATACACGATTGCTTTTTTAGTATCATCTTTTCAAGTAGATTTGATGGGTACTTTGCAAAATCAAGTTGTGTAAGTTTATCAAATATCAGCGGATGATGCACCACAAAAAGAGTCCCCTTTTTTGCTTCTTCTATCATAGTAGAATCAATATCTAAAGAAGCAACTATCTGTGATACTTCCCGGTTTAGATCACCTACAATGAGTCCAGAATTGTCCCATTTCTCTTGAAGCTCAAAAGGACTAATCTTGTCCAAAAAATTGTAGATTTCTTGTAGTTTCACACTAACCTCTTATCTTTTCACACGTGCAGATTTTTCCATCACTTGCTCATTCAATGACTGCTTATACGCAATGATGGCTTCTCTTGTCTCTGATGAAGCAGTTCCCACTATCTGAGCAGCTAAGATACCTGCATTTTTTGCTCCGTTTAATGCAACAGTTGCTACTGGTACACCTCCTGGCATTTGAAGTATAGAGAGTATCGAATCCCAGCCATCTATCGAGTTACTTGACTTAACAGGTACCCCAATCACTGGAAGTGGAGACATAGAAGCTATCATACCTGGAAGGTGAGCTGCGCCACCTGCACCAGCAATGATCACTTCGATCCCACGTTTGTGTGCATTAGCAGAGAACTCAAAAAGTTTCTCCGGTGTTCTATGTGCTGAGACAACATCTAGCTCATAACCCACATTAAACTGCTCTAACATCTTAGCCGCTTCTTCCATGACTGGAAGATCAGAGTCTGATCCCATGACTATACTTACTACTACTTTTGACATGATTTCACCTTTAGTATACTTTTTACTTTTTCTGCTTTATCCATTGCTTCTTCAACTGTGTCTGCAAGGACGGTAACATGTCCCATCTTTCTAGAAGGTCTTGTCTGCTGTTTTCCATAAAGATGTACTTTTACACCTTCAAGTGCTAAGACTTCACTAAGCCCTTCATAACGCACCTCTCCTGCATGCCCCTCTTCACCCAAAAGATTAAGCATCACCGATGGCATAATGAGTTTGGTACTACCAAGAGGAAGTCCCAATATCGCACGGAGCATCTGTTCTAGCTGTGAGGTCATCACAGACTCTATGGTATGGTGACCGCTGTTATGTGGTCTCGGGGCAACTTCATTTACTAGTATCTCTCCGTTTATATCTATGAAAAACTCTACAGCCAAAAGTCCAACCATCTCCAGATTTTCAATAATTTTTATCGCTAGATCTTCAGCTGTCTTTACATCATCTTCGCTGATATTTGCAGGGCAGAACAGATCTTCTACTAAATTGGTTTTTGCATCAAATGTCATCTCTACTGTGGGGAAGCAACGTACCTCACCCAAGTCATTTCTTGCCACAATGACTGCTATCTCTTTGTCTATTTCAACTTTTTTCTCAAGCATGGAAGCGCCATCAAGCAGTCTATCTTCTTCAGAGTGTATCAAGGCTACGCCATGACCATCGTATCCGCCTTTTCTCAATTTCTGAACAAAAGGATACTCAAAGACTTTTTCTTCTATGGCCTTAGTGATTGCATCACTGTCCCCATAACAAGCAAAAGGTGATGTCGGAATAGCGTGTTGTTGATAGAACTCTTTTTGTAAGCCCTTATCTTGAATAAGTGCAAGTACTTCCGGGTCAGGTACCACATTGAAACCATCTGCTTTAAGTTGAAGCAATGCTTCTATGTTGATATTTTCCATTTCATAGGTCAAGATATCTACCTCTTTACCAAAGGCATATACCGTGTCAAAATCAAGAAAATCACCTTGCACATGCTTTGTTGCTATGCGCTTAGCTGGGCAATCAGGGTCAGGGTCAAGTACATAGGTGGCTATGGCCCACTTACTTGCCTCTTGAATAAGCATTTTACCCAACTGCCCACCTGAGATGATGCCTAATTTTAAACTTGAATTGGCCAATTTATCTATCAAGATCTACCCTCTTACTCTTTGGTTACGCTCTTCTTCTTGCGCTTTATAAAGCTGTGCACACCCGATAGAGAGTTCTCTTACTTTAAGTATGTAGTTTTGCCTTTGTGCCTGAGAGATAGCTTTACGTGCATCAAGTACATTAAACGCATGAGAAGCGACCATACATTGATCATACGCTGGAAGTGGTAACCCAGCATCCAAACATACTTTACATTCATTGGAAGCATCTTCAAAGTGTTGGAAAAGATTTTCTACATTGGCTACTTCAAAATGGTACTTGGAAAACTCATACTCTGTCTCTTTGTGTACATCACCATACGTGGTAATGTTATCACCCATTTTATTCCATACTAGATCATAGACCGAATCCACACCTTGCAAGTACATCGCAAGTCTCTCAGTACCATAGGTTATCTCAACAGCTACAGGGTCACAGGCGATGCCTCCAACTTGTTGAAAGTAAGTAAATTGTGTCACTTCCATACCATCAAGCCATACTTCCCAACCAAGCCCCCAAGCACCCAATGTTGGTGATTCCCAGTTGTCTTCGACAAAACGTATGTCATGTTCTTGTAAGTTCAGGCCCAAGTACTCTAACGACTTCAAGTAAAGCTCTTGAATGTTGTCTGGACTTGGTTTAATGACTGCCTGAAACTGATAATATGCACCCAAACGATTTGGGTTTTCACCATAACGCCCATCCGTAGGACGGCGGCTTGGCGCGACATAAGCCGCTGACCAAGGCTTAGAATCAAGACTTCTAAGTAGTGTAGCAGGGTGAAATGTCCCTGCACCTGATGGGATGTCATAGGGCTGCACGATGTTACAACCCTGTTCTGCCCAGTATTGTTGGAGTTTTAGTAGTAGTTTGCTAAATGTTATTGCATTTTTATTCATTATTTCTCTTATAGGATAGTTTCAATTTCAGAAGAATCAAGCTCAACCTTTTTGGCTTTGCTTATGCGGTCTTCTTGTAGTTTTACTTTCAGTTCATCATCTTGTAGTGCCATGATCTGTATTGCTAAATACGCAGCATTGACTGCACCTGCTTTACCGATGGCAAGTGTACCAACAGGCATACCTTCTGACATCATCACGGTACTTAAAAGTGCATCTTCCCCTTTAAGTGCTCCTGACTCTATGGGCACACCAAGTACAGGTTTAGTCGTATGTGCTGCAACGGTACCCGCCAAGTGTGCTGCCATACCTGCGGCGGTGATGAACACCTGTGCACCTTTCTCTTCTGCTGTTTTGATGTAATTTTTAGTTCTCTCAGGACTTCTATGTGCAGAGGAGACGACAAGTTCGTACGGTACGCCAAACTTTTTTAATGTCTCAGTACATTCAACCATTATCTCATAGTCACTTTTGGAAGCTATAACAATAGATACAAATTGCATTGTTTATCCCTTTTTAAATCTCATATAGTTACACACCTTTTGATTCTAGGTTCATTGGTGTTGATACTTCTGTCAAGCCTTTTTTCTCTAATGCTTCAGCGATTTCACGTCTTAAGATGGTGTAACCTGGTAAGGTCGTTGGTAACATTATATCATTTAAGTCACCAGAGTGGATACACTCAAACTCTTTACCTGTGCTAGATACCATCTTTTTAAAGGTAAGCCAGTACTGTCCATTAACCTTACTTATCTTACCTACTTCATTATCTACCAACTCTACTGTAGCTCCTACTGGTAAGACTATCTCTACGGTGTCACCTACACAGGTTTTATCTTTACACTTCCACGTCTTTCCGTCTTCCTTCACCAGTCCTGCAACTTGATGTGTACCGTACTGTATAGAAAAGTCGTTTGACTCCGTCTCATTTCTATCAAAAGGACGTGAAAGTAAGTAGGCATCTGTAAATCCACGGTTTTGTGTAGTACCTAACTCATACTGATAACGCTCTTCGTGAAAGTCATTCTTATAATAGTCATCTATGGCATGACGATACGCTTTGGTTACAACACCTGCATAATATGGAGACTTCGTACGACCCTCAATTTTAAGTGAATCAACCACGCCAGATTTGAGTATCTCATCCACATGAGATGCCATATTCATATCTTTCGCATTCATAATGTAGGTACCAATACCTTCTTCTTCATCAAGTCTGAAAGTGGTTCCTGACTCAGGATTATGTGCGTAGACTTCATAAGGGAAACGGCAGTCATTCGCACAGCTACCACGATTAGGCACACGACCCGTTTGTAATGAAGAGATAAGACAACGACCAGAGTAAGCAAAACACATAGAGCCATGGACAAATATTTCAAGTTCCAAGTCTGGTATATGGTTCTTAATAGCTTCACAATCTTTCAAAGAAATCTCACGTGCTACAATGATACGCTTAACCCCTAAGTCATAGTAAACCTCTGCATCCATAGCATTCATCACATTGGCTTGGGTGGAAAGGTGTATCGGAATGTCAGGGGCTATCTTTCTAGCTATCTTCACTACTCCAGGGCTAGAGACGATGAGAGCGTCTGGTTTCAGTTCTGCTATCTTGGCGATGTGATTTTCATAGAGTTTAAGTTGTGAGTTAAAAGGAAAAGAATTTACAGTTGAGTAGACTTTTTTACCTCTGGCATGTGCATACTCTATACCTTCAGCATACGCTTCCATATCAAACTCTTTGCCTGATCGTATACGCAAAGAAAAGGTACTTGTTCCGCCATATACAGCATCAGCACCGTAGTTTAGAGCGATCTTCATCTTCTCTAGGTTACCTGCTGGTGCTAAAAGTTCTACTTTATTGTGCATGATTATTCCATTTCATATATTAGGTCTTATTTTACCCTAGTTGTAGTAAGAAATAGGTTTCATGCACATTTTAATGAGAGAATTAATGATACCAATCACTTGGTGCGGACTCTAAGTCTGTACATAAAATTTTATATATTACTTCTTTATTGATAAGAAATACGTCTATTATATCTGGGTCAAATTGTATACCAGCCCTATTTTCAATATATTTTAAAATTTCATCATAACTCCAAGCTTTCCTTCCAGGTCTTTTTCTAAAGAGTGCACCTACCGTATCGGCAATAGCAACTATCCGTGAAGCCATATTGATCTCCGTGCCCTTCTTTCCTAAGGGGTACCCTCCACCATCCCACCACTCGTGATGTTCCGCTGAGATGATCGCTGAAAGATTAGTTATAGGAAAACCTTGCGCTTTCAAAATATCATGCCCAATAAGTGTATGATTTTTAACTATATTAAACTCTTCAAAACTTAGCTTGTCTTCTTTTTTATAGATCTCACTACCAATAACAATATTACCTAGATCATAGATGCGTGCGGCTTGTTCTATCATCTTAGAATACACAACACCAAGTCCTAAGGACTCTGCTAATATTTTACTGATCTGTGCTATTTGACGCATTTGATTACTATCTTTACCATGTACCAATAGTGCTGTTCTACATAGTTCAATAACTTCATTCTCAAGATATCCAGCATCAACTATTACAGATTCACGTAGTTGATCTAACTTTTTCTCAAGAAATGCTCTGTTTTCCATTTGATAGATATCTGATGTTTGTTTATTCATATTTTTAGTCATGTAAGTATTCCCTCTATAATAAAATGAATCATAGAAAAAGAGAAGAGGATTCTAAGAAGAGTCCTATCCTATTGGTAACCTGGCAATCTGCTAGAGACCCATAGCTTTCCGTCCTCACCTCACGATGAGTTTGGCTTTTTCAATATGATGTAGTGAAAAAAGACACATCAGTCAGATGCATCTTTTCTCGCTTAAGAGAAGTATAAAATAAAAATGTCAAAAAAAAGTCAAAAGTACCCTGCATTTATGCTAAACTAGTAATAAAAAAGAATTGAATATGAGAATAGACCTTCACAATCACACTACACGCTGTAACCACGCAGAAGGTACAGTAGATGAGTACATTCAAAAAGCCATAGACCTAGGCATAGACATTTATGGGTTTTCAGAACACGCACCTATGGACTTTGACACACACTACCGTTTATCTTTTGATGAGATGCAAGCCTATACTGATGACATACTTACTGCAAAAGAAAAGTACAAAGACGACATACACATACTCCTAGGGTATGAAGTAGACTACCTACCCGGACATATGGATGACAGAGTCCTTAACGCAAAAGTGGACTATATGATAGGCTCCATACATTTTTTAGATAAATGGGGCTTTGACAATCCAGAATTTATAGCAGGCTACAAAGACAGAGACATAGATGAGATATGGCAGGCCTACTTTGAAGCCACAGAAGCGATGGCCAAGTCTGGTAAGTTTGACATCGTAGGTCACTTAGACCTTATCAAGATCTTCAAATATATGCCCAAACAAGACACCAGACTTTTAGCTAAAAATGCCCTCAAAGCTATTAAGCAGTCAAACATGGCACTTGAGATAAATACCGCTGGTCTTCGTAAACCTGTAGGAGAACTGTACCCCTCACGCGCCTTACTTGAAGAGGCATACGCTTTAGACATACCCATCACTTTCTCTTCAGATGCCCATGCAGTAGAGCAGATAGGATTTGGCTATGACCTTGCCATAGCGCTTGCTAAAGACATCGGATATACCAAAGCCGTTACTTTTCAAGGTAGAGATAGAGAATTGATTACTTTTTAGGCACAAAGTCTGAATCAACTAATTCGTTTGTCGCTACAATATACAGATAAAATTAAAATTTAGGAGCGTTACATGGGTAAATTTGTTAACAACACAGATGAGTTTTTTAAATATTGTGAAGAAAATGAGGTAGAGTTTGTAGACTTTAGATTTACAGACATTAAAGGGACATGGCACCACATCTCTTACAGAATGAGTGCTGTAACTGCTGAGCAACTTGAAGGTGGTCTTCCGTTTGATGGCTCATCTATCGAAAACTGGCAGCCGATCAACAAATCAGATATGTTACTTAAGCCAGATGTACCAACAGCATTTCTTGACCCTTTTACTGCTGACAGTACTGTTATCGTTATTTGTGATGTTTATGATATTTACAAAAATGACCTCTATGAAAGATGTCCAAGATCCATCGCTAAAAAAACTCTGAAGTATATGGAAGAGTCTGGTGTGGGTGACGAAGCATACTTTGGTCCAGAAAATGAATTTTTCATCTTTGATAGTGTCCAAATTTGGTCAGGTGTGAACGAATCAGGTTACAGAGTAGACTCTGACGAAGGTGAATGGAACTACAGTACTTCTTATGGTGAAGCTGGTAACATGGGCCATAGACCAGGAACTAAAGGTGGGTACTTCCCAACAATGCCAACAGACTCTATGGTAGACCTTCGTGCTGAAATGATGTTACTTCTTGAAGAAGTTGGTCTAACAGTAATGCTTGGTCACCACGAAGTTGCACAAGCGCAAGGTGAGATCGGTATCAAGTTTGGTGATATGATCGAAGCTGCAGATAATGTTCAAAAATACAAGTATGTAGTAAAAATGGTTGCACACCTTAATGGTAAATCTGCAACATTTATGCCAAAACCTCTCTTTGGTGACAACGGTAACGGTATGCACGTACACCAGTCTATCTGGAAAGATGGTAAAAACCTTTTCTATAAGCCGGGTGAATATGCAAACCTATCGGATATGGCATTAAACTACCTTGGTGGTATCTTTAAACACTCTGGTGCAGTTGCATCATTTACTAACCCAAGTACAAACTCATACAAGAGACTTGTTCCTGGATTTGAAGCACCAAGTATCTTAACTTACTCAAGCCAAAACCGTTCAGCTGCATGTCGTATCCCTTATGGTGCGGGTGAGATGGCTACTAGAATTGAGACTAGATTCCCAGACTCTACTGCTTGTCCTTACCTTTGTTTTGCAGTACTTATGCTTGCAGGTCTTGATGGTATCAAAAATGCAGCGGTACCTGTAGGTCCGATGGATATTGACTTATTTGAACTCTCACTTGATGAGATCAAAGAAAAAGACATTCCACAAATGCCACGTACACTAAGAGAAGCGCTTGAAGGTCTTCGTGGAGACTTTGACTTCCTTAAGCCAGTTATGACAGAAGACTTTATCACGACATACAGACAATACATGTTTGAAAGTCAAGTACACCCAGATGAAGCTAGACCAACAGGATTTGAGTTCTTTACAACTTACTCTTGTTAAAACCTTTCGGGCTTCGGCTCGAAAACTCTTATTCTCCATATTTTCAAGCTATCCTTTACCTATCTTCCTTATAATGACCTACTTTAAAACACCTAAGGAAAATGAAATGCTAAAAAAATCAATTTTTATTCTATTTACAACTACTGCTCTATTACTTTCAGCGTGTAGTACTGATACGGTTGTTGATGACATTATAAATACGGATGATAGCGAGAGAGAAACCATAGCGAAGAAAGATGTCATATATATTATTAAACATACGCCTGAGACTGTATGTAGTAGTGATTCATTTAAAAATGCTCTTGAGATCACCATGGAAGAAGTCATTCAACAAACAGATACCAAAGTGATCAATATTAAAGATATCATCACAAGTACACAAACCAATGATGTCACTTGTGCTACCTTTATCCCTTCAGATATTACTGATTTAATTGATCCTATTTGTGATGAAATGGAAGCAGTAGATATAGATGAATCATTTGACTTACCTGTAGGTGTAGAGCTTAATGACCTCATTGAGACTTCATGTGTAGTCGCTGGTGATATATTCTAAAATTTCACCATTGATCAACAACAATTTTTTTCAAAGTGAGTGTTTAAAACAGTTCACCACTGTCTTCTGAGTCAGGACGCAGTGGCACTCTTCTTTTGGGGTGAAGGGCATCACCCTCTGTTTCCATTAGCTCATCTTCTATATTTATGGTCTCAGCAAGTCCTGTCTCTTGTTCAAGATTGATGGTTAGATTGTCTTCATCCAAATATTTTTCATAGGCATTGTAAGGCTTTTGAACCGAAGGCAAAGGAGAGTTTTTGGTATAGAGTTCAGTCTTACCTTTATACTCTCCTCTAAACACATCCCCAGGTATGTCAAATATCCGTTTTGTACTTGGATACAGTTTGAGTAACTCTTTATAGTAGTAGGCAAAAGCAGGTGCAGCCATCGCACCTCCAGTAGCCCCTTTACCTATGCGTTTGTTATCATCTCTTCCTACCCATGAGATGACTTCTATGGTGGGAGAATAACCACAAAACCAAGCATCTACATTGTTGTTAGTTGTACCCGTTTTACCCGCTAACTCTATGCCTGCTACACGTGCATTTCTCCCTGTACCACGCTTGATGACATCTTTCAGTATATCTGTCATCAAGTAGGCTTGTTCTGGCGTAGTAAAGTCTGCTATCTCTTTAGGACGTGTCTCATAAATGACAGCACCCTCTTTTGCGATGATTTTACTCACAAGTCTGGGCGCTATCATATGTCCCTTATTGGCAAATACAGAAAATATTTGTGCCATTTTAAGTGGGCTAAGTCCTAAGTTACCAAGGGCGATAGACATGTCTTTGGGGATATGAGGCACATCAAGAAATGCCAGTCTATCACGTATGGTACTAACACCTAAGTCAGACACAAGATTGATAGTAGCAAGGTTTCGAGAATGCACCAATGCTTCTCTAAATGGTACAAACCCCTTAAAGTTACGTTCGTAGTTTCGAGGTGCCCATACCTTTGTTTTTCCATTATGCGAGTACTGGAATGTCCGTGCCAGATCAGTTAAAGGAGTGGCTGGGTTGTACCCCATATCTAAAGCTGTTTGATAGATGAAAGGTTTAAATGCTGAACCGGGTTGACGCTTAGACTGTGTCACACGGTTAAAAGCAGAACGTTTATACTTCTCTCCACCCACCATCGCCAAAATGTCTCCCGTACTACTCTCTACTGCTACAAAAGCAGCATTGAGTGTAGAAGTTTTCGGATCTTCTTTGTATTTTTTTAACGCTTTTTTATAAGAAACAGAGACGGCATCTCTAGCGATGGCTTGTTGTTTCATATCTATGGTTGTATAGATTTGATATCCACCCGTTCTAATGTCACCCAGCTTTCCTTTAAAACGCCGCACCACTTCATCTACAATATAAGGAGCAATATTTTGTGTCAGTGAGGTTTTATAGACTGTGGGTGACTCTTTTACTGCTTTTAGGTAATCATCCTGCGTGATCCAACCTATACTTTTCATACGGTACAGCACATTGTTTGCACGATTAAGTGCTCGTTTATAATGTCTTAAAGGATTGTAGAAACTTGGTGCATTTGGCAAACCTACCAGTATCGCTGACTCTTTGAGTGTAAGTTCATGTAACTCTTTATGAAAATAACCATTCGCAGCTGTTTTCACACCAAAATAATTGTTGCCATATGAAATTTCATTTAGATAACGTTCAATGATATCTTCTTTACTTAACTCATGTTCTATCTTCAAAGCTAAGATAGCTTCTTTTAATTTACGTGCCAATTTCTTTTCATTGGTAAGTAGTTTGTTTTTAATGAGCTGCTGGGTAAGTGTACTTCCACCTTCTACAAAGGCTCCTGCCTTGATGTCTTTCACGATGGCTCTTAAAATGGCATCTGGATTAACCCCATTATGCTCAAAAAATCGTGTATCTTCCATCGCTACAAGACCCTCTACTAAAACACCAGGGATCTCATCATAACGCGCATACAAACGGTGCTGTTTTTTAAAAACATACGCTAGTTTCTCACCATTTCTGTCTAAGATAACCGAAGAGGTTTCAGGTTTATAGTTGATGAGTTTATCCGCATCCAATGCCACTTGCTCATATGCGTAGATAAATGCCCCTATCAATACTACAGAGACTATGATAGCCAGTATGATAGAACCCTTTATAAACGCATTAAACACAGCAGACCTTTAAGATTATTTTCATTTATTGTACCTTGTTGTGATTAATCAGTGCAATCACGTGGCGTATTTTCTCAAGAGGCACTCCTAGGTTGAGTATGAGACGCATAATAGGTTTTTCTACTGTAGGCTGTCGTATGGCACCCACTAAGTAGCCTTGAGATATAAGACCTTTTTGCATCCATAGTGTCTCTTCGTTGTTGGGCATCTCTATAGGGAGTATGAGACTCGGACATTCAGTTCCTAACTCTTGTCTTACCATGATTTGACGTTCTAATATTTTCTTTCTGTATCTCTCTGCATTTTTACGTATATGTTTGACATTGACAAGGGCTAACGCTGTGTCAAACACTGAAGGTGCAGTAGAGTAGATGATAGGCTTGGCACGATTGACTAAAAAACTGATAATATGAGATGAGGCTAAAATATACGCACCATAAGAGCCATACGCCTTACCCAAGGTTCCCATCTTTATATGTCTCTCGTTGATGGCGATGCCATAGTACTCAAAGATACCCAAAAGGTTTAACCCCAACACACCTCCTGAGTGTGCTTCATCTACTATCATCAGTGCTTTTTTTGCTTCTGCAAGGGTAAAGATCTCTTTGGCGCATAAGTCCCCACCCATTGAGTAAACACCTTCTACTGCTATTATCTGTCTTTTAGCAGGGTACTGCTCTAGTTTCTGTGCTAGATCTTCAACATCATTGTGTTTAAACTTAACCACCCTATCGCCAAGTAATTCTGCAGCCATCACACCAGAAGCATGGTATGCTTCATCCATAAAAAGCATATCATTTTTACGAACCAGTGCTTCTATGAGTGCCATATTGGCCAAGTAGCCAGACCCTACCACAAGCCCTTCCTCAAAACCTTGCTGCTCAGCCATAGTCTCTTCAAACTCTTGATGTATAGGATGATAGCCATTGACCAGCATCGAAGCTTTTGAAGTTAAAGTATTATACTTTTTGACAAGTTTGACTGCTTTGTCAAAAAGTTTTTTCTTAGATGCCAAACCTAAGTAGTCATTAGATGCCAAATCTTCTAAACTATCATCAAAAAGCTTTCGTTCTCTAAAGCGTCCTACTTTTTTAAGGGCTTTTAGTTCGTTTTCATACATAGGCTACTTACCCATCCAAGGCAACAGACACTCCACCTGTAAACCCATAGCTGTACTCTCATAGCCATCAACTGACTTAATGTACTTTTTACAAAAACCTTCTACCATACATCCTCCAGCCTTACCTTCCCAAAGTCTACTCTCAAGGTAGTTTTCTAACTCCTCTTCTTCAAAAGGAGCAAAATGATAATGCGTGGCTGAGATGTCTGAAAATGCCAAAGTTTTTGACTTGTAATGCGCCGAAGAAATGATGGAAATGGTAGAACCACTCTGTATACTTAAGATGCGTCTTGCATCTTCTACATCTTTAGGTTTTCGTAAGATACTTCCATCTGCTGCTGCGATGACTGTGTCTGCACAAAGCAGTGGCATCTCTAAACCAAACTCTTTTACCGCAGCCTCAAGCTTGCCTTTACTTGCCATGTAGACAAAGTCTTTGGCTATAGTAGTTGAGATCTGTTCTTCATCATACGCTGGAGACTTTTGCATAAATTCTACACCAAAATTACGTAATAATAACGCTCTACTTTCAGAAGACGAACAAAGACAGATTTGCATTATAATCCTCTAAGACTCACACCCATCCAAAGTGCTACTATCCCTAACACAATGTTTAGTGGTAACAGTACATTAGGTATCCATTTCATCTTTGCTTTTGCAAGTGCTACTTCGCCTTGTTCAAACAACTTCCACGCCTTTGCTCGTCTGACATACATATAGGTGTAGTTGACTGCCATGATCGTCCAGATGATCTCCTTGGAGATAAAAAGTGTTTTTAAGGCACCCTTATGTCCTCCTGTAGCGATGGCCATGATTAGACCCGTGGCAAACAAAATGATGATAAAAGGCATCACAAGATTAAACAGTCTACCTGTCGTTTGCAAGGTAACACCCAGTCTTTGCTTGGGTTCCAACATAGAAACCATCACATCACTTTTTAACATCTGCTCAGCTGTCACTCCACCTCTTGCGATGACAGGATGCACTGCTACACGCATGGCTATCATACCACCTATCCAGATGAAGGCAGAGAGCACGTGCACAAAAACAATAAACTGTCCATTATTGGCAAATAATTCTGTCATTTTAGTTTCCACCTTCCAATACATCACTTAAGTAAACTTTTGCTTCTTCAAGTGCCGTCGTTATCTTAGAGGCATCTTTTCCACCTGCTTGTGCAAAGTCTGGACGTCCACCGCCACCACCACCTACGATAGGGGCGATAGACTTTATCCAGTCTCCTGCTTTGATAGGTGTATTTTTAGACCCTGCTGCAAGCATCACTTTGTCACCTTTTTTCATGAAAAGCATCACAGCGATGTTCTCATACTTGTTCTTAAGTTCATCGATCATCGCTTTGATGTCACCACTTTCTACTTCTTCAACGACGACATTGACACCATTAACATCAACTGCACTCAACTCTTTTTGGCTAGAACTCATCGCTGAGACCAACTCACCTTTAAGCGTTTTCACTTGTTCTTTAAGTTTAGCGATGCCTGCAAGTGGGTTTACATTTTTAAGCTCTGTTTTGATGTCACTTAGTTCATCTCTTAATGCTTTAACAGCTTTAACAGCAGCATTTCCACAAATGGCTTCTATACGTCGTACCCCAGCAGAAACACCTGACTCTTTAGTGATCATAAAAAGACCTATCTGAGAAACGTTAGAGACGTGTGTTCCTCCACAAAGTTCTGTAGAAGCATCACCCATACTCACTACTCTTACCTCATCACCATATTTCTCACCAAAAAGTGCCATTGCCCCAGAGTTCTTCGCTTCTTCTATGCTCATGATGTCTGTTTTAGCTGGAATGGCACGGGAGATCTTGTCGTTGACCCATGCCTCTACTTGTGCTACTTCTTCACTGCTCATCGCTTGTGGATGTGAGAAGTCAAAACGTAAACGTTTGTCATCATTTAAAGACCCTGCTTGGCTGATGTGATCACCCAAAATATCTCTTAGCGCTGCATGGAGTAAGTGTGTGGCAGAGTGATGCTTTTCTATCTCCGCACGTGCTGTATCTACCACTGCTTCTACCTCATCACCCAATTGTAACGAGCCTTCTATTTCTGATAGGTTCATCTCTAAGAACTTCTTTGTATCTAGGACTTCTGCATCTCCTAAAGTACCTTTATCACCTGTCTGTCCACCAGACTCTGCATAAAATGGTGTCTTATCAAGCAGTACCCAACCTTTGCCATCTATGGTTGTAGTCTCTTTAAAATCTTCATCCAGTAATGCAAGTACTGTTACTGTCGCACTTGTACTATTGTAGCCTACAAACTCATTGACATCAAACCTTTCTTTCAATGCTTTAAAGTCACCAGTAGCGGCAGCATCACCTGTACCTTTCCATCCTGCTTTTGACTGTGCTTTTTGAGCATCCATCTTTGCATTAAATGCATCCATATCAAGGCTTATCTCTTTTTCACGGAGCATATCTTCTGTAAGATCAAGTGGGAAGCCATAGGTATCATAGAGTTTAAAAGCTACTTCACCGTTAAAGACTTCACTACTGAGCCATTCTGGTTCATTTTCTAATTTTTGCTCCAATGCTACAAACATGTTTACGGCATTAAATCCATAAGGTCTGCTATTATTACTTACTTTTCTGTCTTTAGTATAATGCATTCTTGCAAGCTCTTCATTAAAGAGTTTTATCCCTGCTTCAATGGTCATAAAGAAACGTTCTTCTTCCATCTTCATAGAGGTTTTAATGGCTTCAGATTTACTCGCAAGATAGTCATACTGTCCACCCATTGTGCTCACAAGCACATCTACAAGTTTATACATAAACGGTTCACGAAGACCGAGTAAGTAACCATGACGGATGGCACGGCGCATGATACGACGAAGGACATACCCACGCCCTTCTTTGTCAAAGTTCACCCCTTGAGCCAGCAAAAAAGAACAAGAACGTAAATGATCTGCGATGACTCTGTATGATGCAGAATTTGCTGCATCA
>Ga0209633_10001901_pt1 | contig 20781 bp, 20 predicted proteins | sample Cruoilmetagenom1_FD_187290 | JGI IMG/M metagenome (GOLD analysis project Ga0209633, IMG submission 187290) | Oil polluted marine microbial communities from Coal Oil Point, Santa Barbara, California, USA - Sample 1 (SPAdes) (version 2) | ecosystem: Environmental > Aquatic > Marine > Oil seeps ... | reverse complement strand
CACAGGGTGTCATGAAACAAATGACCGAAAGCGATCAGGTTGCCACGGCCATGAATGAGATGTCCGCCACCGTGCAAGAGGTCTCAAAACATGCCAATGATGCGGCCGAGGCCTCCCGAATTGCCAATGAAGAATCACAACAAAGCCGTGAAGCAGTCACATCTAACAGTCAAAGCATTAAACAACTCGCAAGCGCGGTTGAACAAACTGCAGGTGTCATTAATGAACTGGGACAAGAGAGTGAAAATATTGGCTCCGTACTCGGTGTCATTCGTGATATCGCCGAACAGACCAATCTGCTGGCACTGAATGCCGCCATTGAAGCGGCACGGGCCGGCGAACAGGGCAGGGGGTTTGCCGTAGTGGCCGATGAAGTGCGTAATCTGGCGCAACGCAGTCAGACCTCTACTGAAGAGATCGCAATCATCGTGCAACGCCTGCAACAAACGGCCAGTAATGCCGTGGAGTCCATGCAATCAGGACAACAACAAGCTCTCGATAGCGTCGAAAATGCCGAAACGGTTGGCCATTCACTGGAGACCATCACCGGGGCGATTGAATCGATTACCCAGATGAATACCCAGATCGCCACCGCCGCCGAACAACAAACTGCCGTCGCGGAAGAGATCAATCGCAACGTACAAGCCATCAGCCAGGTTTCAACGGAAACCACCGAGGCCGCCAAACAAACCACCGAAACCAGTCACGAACTTGCCGGCCTGGCTAGCAATCTGCACCAGATGATCTCCAATTTCAAAATATAAATTCCAGCCCATAGGTTGGGGTGAGTGTGCGAACCTCAACACCTGTTTTATCCGTAACCGTAATTACGGTTTCTATATTCACATTACATTCAATCGTTAAATCATCGTGCTTCTTTTAAGTTTGTTGTTGGGGTTCATTCTTCATCCCAACCTACCGGGCTGAATATAAATCGGTTTTATAATGATTATTTATCTTGTTAATTTGATGCCTCCCTATTTTGCCAAATCTCTTATCGTATCGATAAGTTTGTCAACGGTGACCTGTTTAAAAACATCTTTGTCACTCATGGTAAATGCGCCTGCCATTTCAGACCAGCCATAGACAGAGATATTAACATCAGGATTATAATCTGATACCAATTTTCTAGGCAGGCAATATATTCTTTTATCTTTAAACAGCAAATTAAATGGAACGTTGTCTGCATGGAGTGTTTGTATAAAGTCCCAGCAGTTCTCAACATCAGTAAACACGTTACATGATGCCGGGTAGGGTTCTGATCCACCGTTATGCAAAAACTTAGCTGAAAAGACCGGCAGGGGCCTGGCCTCAAGAAACACCTGGAAATGCAGATGGTTGACCGATGCACCGGCACCCAGTGAGTTATAGGCCACGACCAGTTCAGGAATCTGGTCCTGGGCATTGGTTTGTAAATTAAATATATAGTCCAGGTATTCTTTCGATAAATACTGGTTGTTATGCTGCGCCTTATCAGCAACCAGTAAGGCATGATATTTCACAAATGGAAACTTGTTATAGAAAAGCGAGATATGCCGACCAAGATATTCCCCTTCAGCAAACATTTCTTTTTTGAGGAAGGCTTTATTAAAATGAAAACCATCCTGACTGAATACAGTATTTAAACGAATGTCTTTTACTGTACTCATGCGTTCAGGCCTGAAAGAACGTAATTGATTAAAGCTTAGCTGATAGATAGCTGTATCGGTTTCAACTTGCCTGCTTTGTAACGGCTCCAGCTTATCAAAGCCAATTGAGATAATTTTATCCATGACTGAAACATCATCGGCTGAATCATCTGGCTGCCGGTTTTGACTACGGCATGTTCGGTAATAGCCTTCAATATCATGATAAACCTCGCCGAGAAGGTTTGTATTCTTCTGCAAAAGCTCAGGATGCTGAAAAATATTCGCGCAGGCGAGAATAAAAGTCCCTGCTGTTCTGCTCTGCAGAATACCGATAAGCCCTTCTTCAAAAGCCTGTGTGTAGTGTTCTGTGGAAGATAATACTTGAGTAATGCTTAACATATTATATAAATCTTGTTTAATAATCAGGAAAATCGTTTAGAGAGAAATTGTTAGGTTAAAGGGTCAGCGAACGATTACCGCTAACATTCTAGTCGGCTAAAAATAGAATCTATTTCTCTCTGACCTGGATTTTCTTTGTGTCAAATGTAAGGCCTGACCCCGTCATTGCTGACTTAGTTTCTTCAATAACTTCCATTTTATTAATCATTAATCTAACGTCCCGCTTCAGCCGCCGACGTAGGAGGTCGGTTGAAAGTGATTGTTAGCCAACATAGTTTCCCGCTATTTCTCATATGACGTAGTTGCGAGTATATTTCTGACTAATTTAGGCCCACTGTATATTAACCCTGAGTAAATTTGTACCAGTGAAGCCCCCGCATTGAACTTTTCTTGAGCATCTTCCATAGTCATGATTCCACCTGATGCAATAATTGGAATTTTTTCGCCAAGTTCATCATTCAGCTGCCTAACGATGGTGGTTGCCTTTTTACAAAGAGGCGCTCCACTTAATCCACCTTTCTCCGTACTATTCTCCATGCTCTCCACACCCTCACGGGAAAGCGTACTGTTTGTAGCGATTACACCATCAATGTTGTGCTCTATGAGTGTTTCGGCAATATCTTGCACTTCATCCGGTGTAAGATCAGGAGCAATTTTGACGACTAGTGGTACATATTTTCCATGGATCTCAGCTAACTTATGCTGCTTTAATTTAAGTTTGGATAGCAACTCCGATAAATCATTTTTGCGCTGCAATTGGCGCAGATTTGGGGTTCCTGGAGAGGATATGTTCAGCGCTACATAACTGGCGTAATCATAAACCTTGTCAAATGAAAACAAGTAATCGTCAACCGCGTTTTCAATCGGTGTGTCAGCGTTTTTTCCAATACTCACACCCAAGATGCCTCGATATTTGGCTCGCTTTATGTTTTTTACAAGTTGCTCAACGCCATGGTTATTGAACCCCATTCGATTAACAATGGCCTGTGCTGCGGGGATTCTAAATAGCCTCGGTTTTTGATTACCTCGCTGCGGACGTGGGGTAACGGTTCCAACTTCAATGAACCCAAAACCAAGCTTCGAAAGTGCATCAATGTGTTCAGCATTCTTATCAAAACCTGCCGCCAACCCTACTGAATTTGGAAATTCGAGCCCCAAAACTTTGTGAGGAACACAGGTACGTTCGTTTTTGATACCGCGTAGAAAACCCAACCGATAGGCCACATCCAAAAGAGCAAGCGAGGCCGCGTGCGTAACTTCTGGATCGAATCGGAATAATATTGATCGGATAATTGAATACAGGGATTTTTGCTCCAATGTTTCTCTTTAAGTATGAGTTTATTGGCGGCTAACGCTGCGTTCACCGGACCAATAAAGCAGAGCGAGGAACAAGCGGTGCTTTATTGGGTCCGAGTGAAAGCGCCTTGTTAGCCATTTTTTATGCGATTAGCCATCGTGGCATTGTGCCGCTCTTGTATTCGCCGCGTTGCCGCAGAGAGCGGCTCAAGACCTAATTCCTTGCGCAAGATATCCACTCTTTGAGGATCTTCCATTGGCAGAGGATGTGCGACCCCGTTTTCATCAATATCATGTTGCGTGCCGTAAATCTGCGGTTTGTCGGATTTTGCGAGCACTCGGTCTTGGAGATAAGCGACACACCACCCTTCCGCTTCACCCTGAACTGTTGCCGCTTTCAAAAGAGGCAGGCATTCATCCATAAACCCAGTATCTAAAACTGCATGTTGAACAATCAACCATGCGGCCTTAGACCCTTCCTTACCGACAAGACTAATACCCGGCCATCCATATCGGTTGATGATCTCTTTGATGCGAATATTGTTTTTTTCATGAACCTCTCTCATTCTCGGATGATATTCAGTGGTACCCAACTCACCGCTATCGACCAATTCCTGTAAGATTTGTTGGTCCTCTTCTGCCATTGAGAGCAGTTCATCCTTCAATGTTTGATTCACCTCATGACCTTTTAGATGGCAACGTTAACATAACCAGACCGCGTATTTAACCCACTATGCTTACTGCATGATAATGCTTGCCTAGACTGATAAACCCTAAATCGCCGCAAAATTTAGCGGGTCTGGCTGATGTTTTTGTTAGAATTAACGTTGCAACATCTACAAATGAGCACCGGCGGATCATTATAGAGTCAAACTTCACTTCTCGCCGGGTAATCCCATCTCGTAGTCGGCATAAATGTCCGGCACATTATCGTGATAAAACTGAAGACCCACTTCTGGATCGGAGAGCACCTCAGGTGGTAACGATGGAGGACCACCCATCCCTTCATTTGGGTCGCCCGGTACATGTAAAAGAATCAATTTGGTTTCATTCCGATTTACAGGTTTAAGTGAGTGAGGATTGCCAGGTGGAATATAGACCCAGTCTCCCGGTTTGAGCAGCATATCTTCACCACTGATGCGCATTTCCATTTGGCCTTCCAGCATAATGATAGTTTCGGAAGCAATATAGTGAACATGGGCAGGACCCACATAATTAGACGCAGTTTGCTCTATCAGACCTGTAAATTCACCATTGGTCATACTGCCATTAATTTTTGGAAATATTGTGACCCCGGGATAGATATCAAACCCTTTCTCTTCGTGTGATCGATGCCAGGGTTTGATCTCTTTTAAAGCCTTGGCAGCTTCTTTCTGTGATGGTTTGGCTGGCATTGGCGGTAGCCCACTCTTTTTATCAGCAGCATAAAGATTATGGTTAAGCGTTAGAAAAACCGGGATTAATGCGAATAAAAACTTTTGAAGAATGGTTTCCTGGGCAATATTCATTCGTTTACGGATATTCATATTGATTTATTACCTCAGTTTTCTGCTATTTTTATACAGCTTAATAATTTGTCTAATATAGTCTTTTAGATTCCCGACCGTATACATGGCAAGGGCAAAGTGAGTTGGCCCATTGAGGAGCCTTGCCATCTTACGAATCTCTCACCCACGGTTTCATTTCTTTTTTACTTCTAACGATCGCATGTGGGGCTGGCAACTGCAGAGCAAAGCGGCGCAGTTGTCCAGTCCCACACGATGCGCTTGTTAGCGCATTTAGAAAACCATGGCATGGTCAACAAGGTATTTTCCATTTTGATTTACTAATACCATTTCAGCAACGAACTCACCTTGTGCTTTAGTGAACCACTGCTTCCATATAATGGCTGCAGATTCAGGACGTTTAAATACTGTTACAGGTTCGCGTTGTGAAAAATACCCTTTCTCTTTCTGATACTGCTCACAGATCTTTTGAAGATACTCTTTAGTTACAATACCCTTCATTCTGTCTGTAAAATCTCTGATATGCCTTTCATGGTCAATTTTGGTGGATGCATCCATCAGGTTATCCATAATTGGAATGGCAATTTCTAGAATTTCTTTTTCTGACATTTCTTCAAAATTCATCTCTATTCCTTTTGAGTTCTAACGTTGCAATTCACCGGTGCGTGGCGAAGCGGAGCATCCGAGCGCAATTGCCTTGTTATAGACATTGTGAGTCGAGTAAATCAACGTAAGCGACCTCTATTAATTGGTTATCTTTAATGCCTAACTGCTCCATTAGTTTTTGTGCTTCTTTTTCGCCATCAGTCAGTCGATCTGAATCGGAGAGAACAACCTCCAATTCGATATATTCTCCGAGTAAGTCAACCTTGTCAAAATGAATTCGAGTTCGCCCACTCATATATAGATGACGTGTTTTGACTACAGTATTCCTAATGCCGTACGCACTTTTGAGAATATTTTTTAATCCTTCTGGATCATCAGTTTTAGTAATTTCGTACTGAGATATTTTTGGACCCTGTTGGTCAGAACGAAGGTAATAAATTAATTCTGCTCGATCTTGTGTAAACACTCTTAATTTCAACCTACCCTCTGGGACATTAAAGAAAATATCTTTCTGATCTATTACTTCAGGCTCTTCACCAGATAATGACCTCGCAATTTTACATTGAGCAACAAAATCTGTGGCGTGGGCTTTAATCTCGACGTTTTGTGCCATCTACATTACCTTAGTGTGTATAACGTTTGCATGTGGGGCTGGTAACTGCAGAGCGAAGCGGCGGGAAGTTTCGCGCAGTTGGCCAGTTCCACACGATGCGTTTGTTAGGCGATTTTCTAATGGTGCTCAAAATTCTAACCTCCCTCTCAATTCATCAAAAGGGACTTGAATGACCTTTTTATAAGAAGGCCGCTCACTTAGCTGTGCATACCACCCGTTAACGTAATTTGGTCTTTTAACATCAATCCCCATGTTAAAATATCGATAGAAACACGTCCCTACACATATATCACCTAGGCCAAACTTGTCGCCGGAAACATATTTATGTTTTTTGAGATGCGAATCGAGAACTCCAATACAATTTTCGCATCGTTGGCGAATGTGCTCTATATTTTCCTTATCTCTTTTATTCTTTGGAGTTCGATAGAACTCCCAGAAAAGATCTAAGAATAAAGGTTGGAGTGTTGAAAGCTCCCAATCCATCCACCTCTCAAAGATACTTCGATCAACTGGTGATTTCGCCCAATAATCATTGGCGCCATAGGTTGCCGCCAGATAGCGAATAATCGTATTCGACTCCCAGACGATACATGCATTATCTTTTATTACTGGGATACGTCTATTAGGATTCAGTGCTAAAAACTCTTCACTATCTAAGTCACCTTGTGAATCCCCTACATTTACATGCTCATATTCAACATCTAACTCTTCTACGAGCCACTGAACTTTTTGAACATTATATGCATTTGTCCTTCCCCAAAGTGTTATCACTTAATTATTTCCTGTAATTTTATTCGTTCGCCTAACGGTTGAGCTCACTGGATTTTGCGAAGCGTAGCAAAATTCCAGTGGAGTGAATTGTTATGTTTTTTTAGCATTGTGTATCTTGGAGGACTTTGGTTTTTTTGCCAGCTTTGTTTTTGACGGGAAATTGGGTGATAAAAGTTGCCATGCCTCCAAACCATAAGCTGCCGCTAATCTTTTAACAGTCTCAAGCCATATCTGCTTTTTATTACCCGACTCAATTTGTTGATAGTACTTTTGGCTAAAACCTGAAATTGCTCCAAACTCTTCCTGCGTAAGACCATGTTTGTTGCGAAGTTCTTTAAGCCTACTACCTAATTTCTTCAAGGTTGTCATGCTAGCGATCATAGGGTACGATGCGGCAAGTTATTACCCTACGATCACTAGTATTCACAAACGAGAAGACGATGGATAATGGTTTACCTAAAAATGCACTTATTGGCACAACATCCGCCGATACACTTGCCAACTTCAGTGCGGTGATAATGTTACAAGGTGCCTTGGTTTTAGTGGTGATATTACGTTAACGGGCTTCGCCCCCTTATCTGCGTATCTGGGAAATAATGCCGCCCTAGCTGCACCGAAAACGGAGCAATGTAACTTATTGTCAATACTGAGTGGAAAAATGAAGATATCGGATGGATTATCACTGAAAAAGATAGTTCTTTACCTGGATGGTAATAGCCTGACTCTTCAAAGGGTTGGCCCTGCCAATCGTGATGAGCTAAATGAATTACGAGAACTGGATAAAAAAGGATTGACTAAATTTCTTGTAATTGATGCTTCTACTGGCTTTATTGCGCATAAAGGCGCAGAACAAAAATTGATTGATGATTTGTCGAATGGTGACATAGTGTTTTCTGAGCTAGTTGACCGTTCTCAGCAAGGCCATAGTTTGGTGCAAATCTATGCTTCTAATATATGGCTACGAAAATCAGAACTCACACCTGCCCAGTTTAAACAATTGGTACGTGAAGAAGATTTGATATTAGAGAATTACAAACAACCAAGATAGAGATAGAACAATGCTTCTAATTTGTTTTTAAGGCCTTGTATCTTCAAAACTAATCGTTCTAACCCCCATGTTCACAGCAGTTGGATCATTATCCCACTCGACCAGTATGCGCCGGTTCTCTTCGAACTCTTTAACTGTAAGAACATCACCAACGCCGAACATCTCCCAGTCCCAACGCACCTTTTTCCCGAGCTCAAGCCGACCACTGCTCTTTGTGAACCAAAATTTGGTTGTAATCTGAGGATTTACAAATGCTTCGAAAACATCGGCGACCGGTCTGCGAATAAGCATTTGAGCCTGTACGTCCACCGAATTTAAATTCTTCATTTTGTAGCTCCTGAAATTGGCGGTACTCATGCCTTATTACGCATAACGCTTTAATAACGTGCCACCTTGATCGGAGGCCTGTTTTGTAGGCCGTAGATCAAGGTGGTCACAGTTGATTTGATTGTTAGAAGCATATTCACCTCGCCTTACCTGCCATGTCTGGGCTAGGCGCGGTAATTCTTGGGGTGGCGGTTTTATATAATTCATCAATAGGTAGCTTTTTACCCGCTTCCAATACCTTTTTCTCGTAATCTTTTGCCTGTTCCACCACCTTTTTTCTTACAATTCCAGCAAGCCTCCCTAATTGAGATATACCATCTCTATCAGTACATACATGAGTCATAGCTAGCGTAGCCACTCCTTGAACTTCTTTGGTTTCAGCACTGTTTGGCGAAAGGACAAGCCCAATTTCAACTTGCTCATAAGGGCTAACTGAATGCGCTATATTTTTATCACGAAGGTTTTTATACCACTGATGTGTCTCTAGCGGTTCGCCTGGTAAATCTTTAAGAATATCTGGATTTAGACCATAACGCTTACCAGCAGTAAAGCACCTGACGTATCGAATCAATGCTGAGGACCAAAGGCTTTCTACAAGAAGAGAGTCTTGGCTGTCCTCATCGATCAACTTTTCTAGTCTTTTGCACAGTTCCATTGTTCTTGTAAGATCTTGATAAATTAATGCTAGGTCTGCCAATACCTTTGCATCATCAAAATCCACTTTTGCAATGTGTAGTGCTTCAGCTGATGATTCCATCTGTTCCTTTCGCTTCTAACAGTTATATAGCCGACATGTCGTAATTTACCTTATTAGACGTCATGACGCCTAATCCCAGATTTAGCTGAAAATACGACAAAAATACTCCCATTCCCCCGATCATGAAAGGGTTAAAACCCATCGCTCCATACTAACGCTTTTAATAAACACTACTACCTGTCAATTCTGGTAACCACTCGGTGAATTTTTAAACAATATTAGAGTCAACTTACATACATTTGAATACGCTAAGACCAGGCTAGAGAATCACCCCCCTTCGATGGTGTGTTGTGATGTTCCGTCTTCATCATATATCCAGTGCGCCGCATGGACGACCTGAGCGATAGCGATTCAAACACACAAAACCACATTGTCACTCCCCTTCCCCCTGTGCCACAGTCCCCATCCATACCCTCATCCTAACCTTCTCCCAGAGGGAGAAGGAATTAGATCAATAAAACCACCGAATATCTTGTTAATATTACAAAATAACAACCAGGACGCCCCCCCCATGCAAACCCAACCCGAATTCCTGACCCTGCGCCAGCACATGCAATCGGTGATCGTCGGTCAGTTACCGCTGATCGATCGCATCCTCATCGGGGTACTGACCGGTGGCCACCTGCTACTCGAAGGCCCGCCGGGTCTGGCCAAGACCACGGCGGTGAAGACCCTGGCTACGGGTATTCACGCCTCCTTCCAGCGCGTGCAATTCACCCCTGACCTGATGCCATCGGACCTGACCGGTAGTGATATTTTTGATCCCAAGCAAAGCAGCTTCGAGTTTATGCCGGGGCCCCTGTTTCACGAGATCATCCTCGCCGATGAGATCAACCGCGCCCCGCCCAAGGTGCAGTCGGCCCTGCTGGAGGCCATGGAAGAACACCAGATCACCGTCGGCGGCCAGACCCATGCCCTGCCCGATCTGTTTATTGTCATCGCCACCCAGAACCCGTTGGAGCAGGCCGGCACTTATCCCCTGCCCGAGGCGCAACTGGATCGCTTTTTGTTGCATGTGTTGATCGATTATCCGGACAAGGCGGATGAACTGGACATCCTGCGCCGGGACCGCCAGACCCATTTCGGTGAGGACAGCGAAAGCCCCAACACCCGCCTGCAACCGGAGACCGTGCTACAGGCAAGGCGCGAGGTTGCCGAGATCCATATCGAAGCCCCCCTGGAGGAATACGCCGTCAATCTGGTGAATGCCAGCCGTGACCTTGGCCCATATATAAAGGAGTGGGCCGACTACATTGAGTTCGGTGGTTCGCCCCGCGCCACCCTTGCCCTGGCCCGCGCCGCCAGCGCCTATGCCTATATTCAGGGCCGGGACTATGTTATTCCCGATGACATGATCGCCGTGGCCCCCGATGTGCTGCGCCATCGTATTTTGCCGAGCTTTGCCGCCCGCGCCAAACAGATCAGCAGCACCGATATCGTCAACCGGCTGCTTGAGATCATTCCCATCCCCTGACATGGACTGGCAAAGCCGGATCAATTCATTGCTGACACGATGGCCGATTAAGCGACCGCACTCGACCAGGGCGATCTATCAACCCTTGCTCAACGATGTTGAATTACAACAACTGCAACAAGCCGCCCTTGCCACAGGCGATAATCCCTTTTTAATCGATAGCGACGTGCAACAACTGCTATTGGGCGAACGCACTTCCAGCTTCGCCGGTAGCGGTTATGAGTTTGCCGAACACCGCCGCTATGTGGCCGGTGACGATGTGCGTTTTATCGACTGGCGCGTCATGGCGCGCACCGGTAAGCTGTATCGCAAGGTGTTTCATGAAGAACGTCGGCCGCAGTGTTATCTGATTGTTGATCGCCGGGCCGCCATGCGCTTTGGCACCCGCACCCAACTAAAAGTCACGCGCGCCGTGCGGCAGGCCATTCGCCTGCTCTATCAGGCAAGGCAACAACAACTGGTCACCGGCTGCGTGATACTCGAAGACCAGGCCGACTGGATCAAACCCGGCCAGGGCACAACGAACCTGCATACCATAATCCAACAACTCAACAGCCCCTGCCCGCCCTTGCCCCTGTCACAAACACAGGTCGCCCTCGATGCCGTGTTGAGTGAACTGGCGGTACGACTCACCGCCGGTTGTATTATTTATATCATTAGTGATTTTTATGATCTACAGGCAGCCAGCAGTGCGACGCTGTATCACCTTGCCCAACAACATAGCTTACGCGCCCTGCACATCATCGACCCGGTAGAACAAAAACTGCCTGCCGCTTCACAATACCAACTGCTCGATGAACGCAGCGGCAAGCTCATCAATATCGATGCCGGTAACCCGCTGCTCAGCCGACAGTTCGAGCAGGCCATGCGTGAAAAACATAATCATATTGAACAATGGATCAAGCAGGCAGGTGGTCAGTATCAAACCCTCTCTACCGATGGGCAGGATGATCCACATGGCTAACACGGAGCTACTCGAAAAACCCTGGCTGGATATCCTGCCGCCTCCGGCACCGGCGGGTAACGAAGTTTGGCTCTGGCTTGCCGTCATTCTTGTATCACTGTCTGTTATCGCCGCGCTGTTTTATCTCTGGAAAAAGCAGCCAAGGCAACATGCCTTGCAGCAATTAAAACGAATACAAAAGCGACTGGATCAGAATGATAGCAAACACGCGCTTTATGAAATAAACCGCATCCTGTCCAAAGCTCTACAGCAGAACAGTCTCGCCCGCTTCGTGCCGCCGGATGATGCCATGCCGGACTGGCAGGCATTTTATCAACGGCTAACGGCGCTGCAATACAGTCAAGCCACGCCACAAAAAGATAAAACCCGGCAGGTACTGCTTGAGGCAATGCACTGGCTAAGGCGTATTTCAATATGATGAATTTGTTCGCCAGTATTGAATTTGCCCATCCCTTTTGGCTGTGGATGTTACCGGCAAGCCTTGCTATTACATTTACAGTTTTATGGTTTCGGTCTGCGCTTATCAGTAACAGTATCGAACCCTTACAAAACCTGTCCAGCCAGGCCTGGCGGCATACGGCCATGGCCTGGCTGCAACAGTTCGACGCCCGACAACAAGACAAGTTGCATAGCTTTGTGTTTGTGCAACGTGGTCTCAGCTACGCCATCTTTCTATCACTAATACATCTCGCCCTTGCCCAACCTTATCAGCAGGGCCAACGTCTGCCCGATCCGCCGCAACACCGTGACATCGTGTTTGTCATCGATACCTCGGTGAGCATGGTGCTGGAAGATTATATCGTCAATGGCCAACGCATCAGTCGCATGGCCATGTTGCAGGGGGTGATGCAACACTTTATCGAACGGCTTAAGGGCAATCGCATTGGACTGGTGGTCTATGCAGAACAGGCCTATACTCTGGCACCCCTGACAACCGACTATGCTTTATTAAAAACCCAGTTTAATCGTATCGTCCCGGCGGTGTTGACGGGTCGCACCAGCAACCCCGGCAAGGCCCTGCTCTATACACTCAACACCTATAAAAACGATACCACCGAAGACAAACCCACGATTGTCTTGATCAGTGATGTCAATCGGCCGGACCGTGAGATTGACCCGCGCGTGGCTGCCGCCAGCCTGCAACAACACGGCTTTCGCGTGCATAGCATCGCCATCGGCGCGGGGAGTTATGCGGCAGAAGACAAGCAAGGCACTCATCTGGTTTATCACCCGACCAACTACCCCCTGCTGGAACAGATTGCCAAAAGTGGTCACGGCAAGTTCTTCACTGTGAATAATATTCAAAACATCAAACACGCCCTCAGCACCATTCAACAGACAGAGCTGCGCAAGATTGAGGTTGAGCCGCAACACATCAAGATCATGCTCTATCACTGGCCCCTGTTGCTGGCCGTATTATTCATGTCACTGCTTCAGCTGGTCCAACTCATCAGGCCGACAAAATGAATGTCCTCTGGTATGAGCTGAGCTTTCGTGAACCGCTGTGGTTGTGGCTGGCAGTGCAACCCTGGCTGATCATGCTTCTGGCACGACTGATCCATGCACGCAAAGCCAGCCAATACAGTGAGGCCCACTTACTCCCCTGGGTCATCAGTCAGTCAACCACCGGCTCAAGGCGGCGTTACCTTCGTACAGGTTTTATGTTGCTGGCCTGGGCAGGTTTGGCCATGGCCATCGCCGGGCCGCGCCTGCCCGAATCGGTGCTCGATACCCGGGACAGTGCGCAACGTGAAGTCATGATTGTGCTCGATGTATCACCCTCCATGTCGGCGCGGGACATCCTGCCCAACCGGCTGGAGCGGGCCAAACTGGAACTGCTGGATTTGATCGATCGTATGCAAGCGACACGCATGGGCATTGTTGTTTATGGGGCGAGGCCCCACCTCCTGTCACCCCTGACTCATGATAAACAGGTGCTGCGCCATTATATTTCCACCATCAAGACAGGCATGTTACCGACCCAGGGTTCACGCCTGAAGCCAGCCTTGCACTATGCCGTTGCCCAATTTAGCGGACAAGCCACCCGCCCACGCGCCCTGTTGATCATCAGTGATGGTGAACATCATATTAATCACGCGCAACAAAAAACGGAGCTTGAAACTGACATTCAGAAATTGAAACAACAGGGCGCACAGGTCTATGCCCTCGGTATCGGCACCCGCTATGGAGCGCCGCTGTTAGCAAGTGACAATGGCTGGCTGAAATACGAAGGGCAGACGGTCAGCAGCCAGTTACAAGCCGAACAATTGCAACAACTGACGCGACTCGGCAACGGTATCTACAGCGAAGTCAATGACGGCAATCTCGACTGGCAAAAATTGTATGATGAAGGCATCGGCCGCCTGCGACCGGTTAAGCAGACACAGCAATCAGAACTCATTATCTGGCAGGAGCTGTACCACTGGTGTCTTTTGGCATCACTGGCATGTTTTATTTTGGCCCTGTGGCAACCGCGCGCCAATAAGGCGTTAAACAGTTTGGCGATGGCAGGCATCCTGCTTGTCAGTTCCGGTTTGATCAATGACACATTCGCCGCCTCGACCGATTACAAAACGGCTTATGCAAACCTGCAAAGCGAAAGCTACCCGCTGGCCAGACAACAGTTTGCGATTTTATCGGGTTATGCGGCGCGACTTGGCGAAGGCACGGCTGCCTATCGCATGCAAGACTACAAGCTTGCCGCACAACAATTTACCCAGGCCATGCTCGACGCCGGTTCAGACAAACAGCGGGGCCGCGCCTTATTCAACCTGGCCAACTGCAAGTACCAACTGGAAGATTATTTTACCGCCGCCAGGCTCTATCGTGATGTACTGAATTATTTACCCGGCCACAGCGCTGCAAAAACCAATATGGCGTATGCCGTCGCCTTGCAGGAAGAACAGGCCCAGGGAAGCAGACCAACCCATCGCGCCGGAACCGGTCCGCAAACCGGCCGACTCATGGATGGCCAGGACATCACCAGCGGCAAACTGACCCTGGGTGATGAAGATGAAACCAGAACCTTCATTCCCCCTGACATAACAACGGCCAACAAACAGCTAATGAAGCAAGGCCTGCTCAATGCGCAACCGGCCTCACGTCGGGTCGATGTACAACAGGACCAGGAGTGGGATTACCGCATCAGCCGTCTTGAACAACTGCAACAGGCCAACCTGCCGACGACACGCGATGAAGGCCGCTTCTGGCAACGCCTGTACGAACTCGAAGAAGGCTTTATGGCCCCTGTTGAAACGGCGCACCCGCTGCCGGGGGTAAAACCGTGGTAGCTGGTAAATATTTTTATTCTGTTTTGTGCGGCATATTGTTGCTTACGAGTCAGCATCTGTATGCCGCACAAGATGATTTTAAACTGGTCGTCACACAACAGACCGTTGAGTTGGGTAAGCCGGTCTGGCTCAACATCACCACTACTCAACTTACGCCATCATTAACGAGTCTGGATTTTTCCAGTCTGGAAAAACAATTTGAGGTGGTAAAAGACAAGAATGAAATCCATCACACCCTCAAAGGTCAGCGATGGCGTATCCGGCTTTATCCCCGACGCAAAGGTCTGGTCACGCTACCGGCCCTGCATTTCAATCAGCATACCAGCCAGCCCATCAGTGTTCAGGTTGAGTCCCCCGTCGACAGCAAAACCGGCCGACCCTTTGAGGTCGATTACCGAATATCGAATTTAGAACCCTGGATCAAACAGCTGCTGCTGGTAACCTATACCTTCAAGCATCATGAACCGCGTCTGGTGTTAAAGCCGCAAGCATCACCCAAAGCCGATATGATGGTCATCCCCCTGGCAGCAACAACACAGCAACAGGCCGGTGTTTTCAGACACACCTCCGGCTGGGCAATCTATGCCCGCAAGTCCGGCAAACACAGCATTAAACTCCCGGCCCTGCACTATATTCGTGACGGGGTCATTACCCATCGCTTTTATCCCGCAAAGATCGATCTCGATATCAAACCCTTGCCCGCCTATTTGCCCGGTAACATTCCGGTCGGCAAACTGCGTCTGGATATGATTCATAAACCGGGCTTAGTCTTAAAGAACCGACTCGACTCCATGACACTGACATTAAACGGCCACGGTATACCCGACAGCCTGTTACCCGACATCCGGCATTTTTTCAAAAGCCATCAACAGCTGAACATCTACCCTGTTGAAACCCGTTCACAGCAAACGGCAACATCGGGCATCACCAGCCAGCATCGTTACCGGATCCCCTTCAAGGCCACGGCACAGGGCCCATTAACATTACCTTCGGTTCGCCTGAATTATTTTGATCCCGTCGCGGGCAAGCTGGCCACAATAGCGCTCCAGCCACAACAGACTTATTCCGTCGCAGCCTGGTTGTTATTCCTGCTGTTGCTCATGTCCGGCGCAGCAAGTCTGCTGATAATGAGCCGCCTCTATCACTGGTTCATCTCGAAATGGCAGTGCCTGCGCGCCTATCGCCATGCCTTGCAAGCATTGCCCGATACGCACACGCTCCAACAATTCAAATCCCTGGCTACACACTTATCCCTCGGCGAGGGCTGGCCAGCCAATCTCAGTCTGCGACAATGGGTTGCCCGCCATCAGCCCGCCCGTACTGAACTGGCCCGGCAGATTTGCCTGCAACTGGAAGCTGGACTCTACCGTAGCGGTGCCTGTGACCTGCAAAAACTGCGAACCATGTTCAAACGCCTTTGTCTGAGCCGCTGGTCGATCCTGCGCTGGTCCCGGCCATTTATATGAATATAATTCATATGAATGAAATAAGTCTCATATAACCCACCGTTCAATTAGTATATAATAATCGGCTAATTTTCTTTCAAAACGGGGACTTGCGCCAGTCCTTCCGCCACACCCCGTTTCTATTAACACCAATAAATAACGGGAGATCTAAATGGGAAGTGCTGCCCTGTCCAGCCAGGCGGTGAAACGTCTTGTCGCTGCTATTATTTTTGTTCTTATCGGCCTCTACCTGACGAGCATCGTCCCCTCGACTGAAATCGCCTGGGTCAGCGCTATCCTGTTATTGACCATTTACCTGTTTGCCTTTGAGATCGTCCCCGTTGATGTGGCCGCCGTGTCCATCATGGTCCTGCTCGGGCTGACCGGTTTGTTCGGCAGCAACCTTGGCCTCGACAAACCCCTGGTGGACCCCACACACCTGTTCGACGGCTTCGCTGGTAATGCGGTGATCTCCATTATCGCCGTGATGATCATCGGCGCCGGACTCGACAAGACCGGCATCATGGGTACCGTGGCCAGCTTTATTCTACGCATCGGCGGCACAAACGAAGGCCGCATCATCCCCATTATCTCCAGTACCGTCGGGGTGATCTCCAGCTTTATGCAAAACGTCGGCGCCGCAGCATTATTCCTGCCGGTGGTCAGTCGTATCTCGGCGCGCACCGGTCTGCCCATGTCGCGCCTGCTGATGCCCATGGGTTTTTGCGCCATCCTCGGCGGCACCATCACCCTGGTCGGCTCCAGCCCCCTGATCCTGTTAAACGATTTGATCCTCACCTCCAACCAGGCCCTGCCTGCCGATAAACAAATGCAGACCTTTGGCCTGTTTTCAGTCACACCCATCGGTCTTGCCCTGGTCAGCACCGGCATTTTGTATTTTGTCCTGGCCGGACGCTTTGTCCTGCCCAACCGCCGGCAAAAAGGCAGCTCGACCACCTCCATCATGGACTATTTCCAGCACACTTATGGTGTGAAATATGCCGTGAATGAAATGCTTGTCCCGGCCAACAGCCCCTTGATTGGCCTGTCACTTGACGAAATCGAAAGGCCTGAAAAGATCAGAGTCATTGCCGCCATGCGCACACCCGATGACCTGCGTATTGGTCCCGGCGGACTGGCCCGTGATATCGGTATCGTGGCCAATACAGTATTGGGTGTCATCGGTTCAAATTCGGCACAGGCCAAGTTTGCCGAAAAATATGCCTTGCAGGTCCGTAACGATCTCGAGACCTTTAACGAACTGCTGTCTGCCACCAAGGCCGGTGTCGGTGAGCTGGTTGTTGCGCCCGGCTCTCATCTGGTTGGTAAAAGTGCTCGCGATGTATGGATGCGTAAGACCTATGGCGTCTCCCTGCTGGCCCTGCACCGAAGCGGAGAAACCTTTCGTGAGGGAGAAGGTGTGCGTGATATGCCACTACAGACCGGTGATACCATGGTAGTCCATACCACCTGGGATGCCCTGGCCCGATTGGAACACGATCGCAATTTTGTCGTAGTCACTACCGAATACCCGCATGAAGAATTACGTCCACACAAACTGGCTCCCGCACTGGTGTTCTTTGCTATTGCCCTCGGCCTGATCCTGTTTTCCGAACTGCGTTTATCCATTTCCTTATTAGTGGGCGCCATGGGTATGATCCTCACCGGCGTATTGAGTATGGATGAGGCCTATGAGGCCGTGAGTTGGAAGACCGTGTTCCTGCTCGCCAGTCTGATCCCCCTCGGTGGCGCCGTAGAACACTCCGGCACCGCCGCCTGGATCGCCCAGCAAACCCTGAACCTGCTCGGCGATGTGCCTATTTGGACCCTGCAAGCTGTCGTCGCCATCCTGGCCACCTTCTTTACCCTGGTGATGTCGAACGTCGGCGCAACCGTATTGCTGGTGCCTCTGGCCGTTAACATGGCCGTCGCCGCAGGGGCAGATCCCGCAGTATTTGCATTGACCGTGGCCATCGCCACATCCAATTCCTTCCTGATCCCGACCCATCAGGTCAACGCCCTGATCATGGGACCGGCCGGTTATCGTGTGCCGGACTTCATGAAGGCCGGTAGTGTCATGACCATTCTGTTTCTGGTCGTGTCCCTCACCATGTTGAATATTATTTTTTAAGGATTAACAATGAACCCGATAATTACACAACTTGCCTGGACGGACTCGATGGCCGTTTCGGCCATCATCATGGCGCTAACATTTATTGGCATCTTTACCGAAGGTGTACATGGTTTTCATCGCACCAAGTTCGCCATGGCCGGTGCAGCCATGATGGTTATGGTCGGGCAATACTACGGTTTTTACAGCCCAAGCCTCGCCATCGAGTCCATCGACTGGAACGTGGTGTTTCTACTCGGGGCAATGATGACCATCGTCGCCATCATGATCCCCACAGGTGGTTTTCAGGCCCTCGCCTATCGGCTTGCAGATTTGAGCAAGGGGCGTTTGTTTCTGTTGCTCACCATGTTGGGTACTGCTGTGACAGCCATTTCACTGCTACTGGATAATGTCACCACCGTGGTCATTTTTGGCCCGCTGATTGTACTCATTTGCCGGGCGCTCAAGGTCAACCCTATACCTTTTCTTTTGGCGGCCGCCCTGTTATCAGACACCGGTGGTGTCGCCACCCTGGTTGGCGACCCACCCAACCTGATGATCGGTTCTGCGGCCAACATCGATTTCAACACCTTCTTCCTCCATATGGGCGGTATTGTCCTGGCGGCCTGGCTTGGAATCCTGCTGGGACTCAAGTTCCTGTTTCGCCGCGAACTCGCCGTCACCCCCGAGATCCAGTCTTTCGACAAGACCGACCTCATCAAGGATCGTAAAACCTGGAATACGGCCCTCGGTGTGTTGCTAATGATGGTCGTACTGTTCATCTTTCATCATTCCCTTCACTGGGATGCCTGGTTTGTCGCCGCCCTGGGTCTGGCCACACTGGTTGTGCTCCGGCCCGATGTCGACATGGACGAATCGTTTGCAGATGTCGAATTGACCCTGTTGATGTTTTTCGTTTCGTTATTTGTGATAGTGGGTGGTGTACAACAAAGTCAGTTTCTTCAATATCTCGGTCAGTACATCGAACCATTTGTTAGATCAGACCTGATGCTTGCCACGATCCTCTTGATGTGGGTAGCAGCGATCCTTTCCGCCATGATCGACAATATACCCTTTACTGCTGCGATGGTGCCGATCATCCTCGGCATGGAACAGCAGGGCATTAACGTCACGCCACTCTGGTGGGGCCTGGCTATTGGTGTCGGTATGGGTGGCAATGGCACGCATCTAGGATCGACAGCCAATGTCTTTATCGTGACCCTCTCGGAGCGAATCGCTAAAGAGTCAAATGATCCCAGTCTGGCGATTACACCCGGTCTCTGGTTCAAGAAGGGCACACCCGCTATGATTTTAACCTTGCTGATCTCCAGCGTTGTTATGTGGCTGTTCTTCGGCTTCTTCAGCGAGCCGCTCCAAACCGTAGCGCATGCGGCCGGGTAATGTAAACAGAAAATGGGACGCTCATTTCACCCACATTGCCAATCCACTTTACGTGCAGCAAATAAAATCAGGCCTTACGAGGAGTACACATAAATGATCTCAGCCATCGAGTCACTCGAGTACCTGATAAAAGGCAATCAACGGTTCGTGTCTGGCACCCGGAATCGCGATTCCATTATAAGTCAGATACATCGCGACGAATTACTCGCAGGTCAGAAACCATCTGCCATCATTTTGGGTTGTTCAGACTCACGTGTGCCCGCTGAGATCATCTTTGACCAGACGCTGGGGGATCTGTTTGTGATTCGCGTGGCCGGTAACATTGTCGCACCTTCGCAAGTCGGCAGCGTTGAATTTGCGGCTGATCGATACGGGACACCCCTCGTTGTGGTTCTCGGTCACTCGATGTGCGGCGCCATACTCGCCACCCTTGAAGAACTACAACAACCCACTGGCAAGCAATCGCAGAATCAGCGCTCGATAGTTGACCGTATTCGGCCATCGGTTGAAACATTACTGGCGTCCGACCGTAACCAGGACCCGGATGAACTGGTGAAGCAAGCCATTCGAGCCAATATCCGGGCCTCTGCAAACCAACTGCGACACGGCTCAGAAGTACTAGAGCAAATGATCGGGAAAAATAAACTTCTGGTTGTAGGCGCTGAATATTCACTGGAAACTGGCATCGTCGATTTCTTCGATGGTATACCGGCTATTGGTTAACAATCGGTATTAATTACCCTCCGGCGAGGGTCTGGCAAAAGAGTATTGTCAATTTCTGGGGATTCTTCACCCTGTTCCTACTGACCATTGTCACCGCCGTGAGCTTCCATAACTTCCTGCACCTGCCGCCCGTCATCGCCATGTTGACCGGCCTGTCCTATCTGCAACTGTTTGGATTTTTCCTGCGTAAAATGCATGACAAGCAAGCCAGAGCTTCCCCCCATGATGAAAACAAGGCTGACAAAATGATGGGCGATGTGGTGCCGTTTGATGTGTTCAACAAAATCGCCCGCGCCGAATGGGACACGCTGTTTTTCTTCTACGGCGTGGTACTGTGTGTCGGTGGCCTGGGTTTTCTCGGCTACCTGTCCCTCGCCTCGGAACTCATGTACAACCAGTGGGGCGCGACCTCGGCCAACATCGC
>Ga0209633_10001900_pt1 | contig 20783 bp, 20 predicted proteins | sample Cruoilmetagenom1_FD_187290 | JGI IMG/M metagenome (GOLD analysis project Ga0209633, IMG submission 187290) | Oil polluted marine microbial communities from Coal Oil Point, Santa Barbara, California, USA - Sample 1 (SPAdes) (version 2) | ecosystem: Environmental > Aquatic > Marine > Oil seeps ... | reverse complement strand
AGGTAGTATCGTTTTTCTATGTATTGGATTATTACTAACCATCATCAAACCCTTAAACAGTTTATTATTAGGTGAAAATTACGCGATAAGCTTAGGCGTAAACTTAAAACGAACAAGAAATTCAATATTGGTGATTACAGGAATCCTTACAGGCGTTATTACAGCATTTTCTGGACCAATTGCATTTATTGGATTGGCTGTACCTCACTTAACAAAACTAATTATCAATACCTCAAATCATAGAATCCTTTTACCAGCAGTTGCTCTACTAGGTGCTATTATCATGCTGATAAGTGATACTATTGCACAATTACCCACTAGTGAATTCACCTTACCAATTAATGCCGTAACCTCATTATTTGGTGCACCAATTGTTATTTGGTTATTAATCAGAAAACGAACCTCTCAATGAGAGGTTTTGGTATTAAATGTATGAAAATTAGACAATGCCAGTAAATAATAAACATATCATCAAAACCATCAAGCTTGGAATTGGCTACTTTAATAGAAAGGAAGCCACTTGTGTTATTGATAACATCAATCTTTCATTAAACAAAGGAAACTTCGTCTGTGTTTTAGGGAAAAACGGCATAGGCAAATCTACCTTACTCAGAACACTAACAAAAGTTCAACCCAAACTATCAGGAGAAATTACCCTAAATGGAAAACCTTTAGAAACGGTTTCTAATCCAGAATTGGCAAAAAAAATGAGTTTGGTATTGACTGAGAGAATTCCAGAAAGTAATCTTAGTGTTTATGAATTGATTGCTTTAGGAAGGCAGCCTTATACTAATTGGATTGGTAAGCTCAATGACAAAGACCATCAACAAATTAATTTAGCTATAAAGCAAGTACATCTAGAAGATCTGCTAGATAAAAAACACGATGAATTGAGTGATGGTGAACTACAAAAAGTTATGATTGCCAGAGCTTTAGCTCAAGACACTGAACTTATTATTTTAGATGAGCCTACTGCTCATTTAGATATTCATAACAAAATAGAAATATTTACATTATTAAAAAAGTTATGTAAAGAATTACACAAAACCATTTTGATTTCCACTCATGAAATCCATTTGGCATTACAATTATCAAATGAATTATGGCTAATAAACGATAGTGGTATTGTTTCTGGGCAAACTGAAAGTTTGATTAATGACGGTAGTATTTCAAAGCTATTTTCTTCTGATTTGATTACCTTTGATTTAAAGTCGAAACAATTTATCATTAATAATCATTAAATTAGTTTAATTATTTACTTTTGACTTCAATTATCATTCACAAAAAAATCCAAAAATGAAAAATATTTTAATTGCAGTTCTTTTCACGCTTCTATTATCTTGCGGAAGTACACAGTCAGGCTCGAAAGACAATACTGATTCAGGTTCTAGATCTACAAGTACAGACCCTGTTAAAAATAAAGTCAAAGACAAGAAAGACATCAACCTTATCAAAGATTTTGCAAAAGAATATGCAGCAAGTATCTCTGAGGATGATTTAAAGAAAACATTATACACACTAGCTTCTGATGAATATGCAGGTAGATTTACTGGAGAAGAAGGTCAGAAAAAAGCAGCGAAATTCATTACAGATTTTTATAAAAATTTAGATATTAGTGCTGCTAATACAAATGGTGATTACTTACAAAAAATTCCTGCTGAGTATTTTAAAGGTAATGCTAAAAATGCTTCTGAAAATGTAGTGGCATTTATTAAAGGTTCTGAAAAACCAGATGAATATGTAGTTCTTTCTGCTCATTACGATCATTTGGGAGTGAAAAATGACAAGATTTATTATGGTGCAGATGATGATGCTTCGGGTACAACCGCTGTAATGGAAATAGCAGAAGCTTTTCAAAAAGCCGTTAAAGCTGGTAATGGTCCTAAACGTTCTATTGTATTTTTACATGTTACAGGAGAAGAAATCGGACTTTATGGTTCTAAATATTATACTGAAAACCCTATTTTCTCTCTAGAAAACACCGTTGCAAATTTGAATATTGATATGGTAGGTAGATTTGACAAAAAACATGCTGAAAATCCTGAATTTGTCTATTTGATTGGTGCTGATAAGTTAAGTCAAGAATTGCATGATTTATCTGAAGCTACCAATAAAAAATACACCAATTTAAGTTTAGATTATACCTATAATGATGAAAACGATCCTAATCGGTTTTATTATAGATCTGATCATTACAATTTTGCAAAAAACAACATTCCAATCATTTTTTATTTTAATGGTGTTCATGATGACTATCATCAACATACAGATACAGCAGATAAAATTAGATATGATTTATTACAAAAAAGAGCTCAATTGGTTTTTTATACCGCTTGGGAGATAGCCAATAGAGACAAAAGGCTTACCGTAGATAAAAAGTAATTGTATGCTGTTGTTGACATAGAAACTACTGGCGGAAAATTTAATGAAGAAGGCATTACCGAAATAGCAATCCATAAATTTGATGGACATCAAATTTTAGATAGTTTTATAAGTTTGATCAATCCTGAAAGAGAAATTCAGCCTTTTGTGGTTAACCTTACGGGGATAAATAATAATATGCTTCGTAATGCACCTAAATTTTATGAAGTAGCTAAACGCATTATTGAAATTACTTCAGATTGTATTTTAGTAGCACACAATACTAGTTTTGATTATCGAATTTTAAGAACTGAGTTTAAACGACTAGGTTTTGAGTTTGAAAGTAAAACATTATGTACAGTTGAACTAAGTAAAAAATTAATTCCAGATTTAGAATCTTATAAATTAGGAAGATTGTGCCGTACCCTAGGTATACCTGTAACTGACAGACATAGAGCCAATGGAGATGCTGTAGCAACGGTCAAATTACTCCAACTATTATTAGATAAAGATGTAGAAAAAACAATTGTCACAACGACTGTAAAACAAGAACTTCAAAAAAATATTAGCCCTAAATTAATCGCAATAATTGAGAGTTTACCAACAAAAACTGGTGTATATTACATACATAATGCTGATGGTGAAATCATCTATATTGGCAAAAGTAAAAATATAAAAAAACGTGTCAATCAGCATTTTACAGGCACTAACACCAAGTCTAAAAAAATCCAACTACAGGTAGCTGCAGTAACTTATGAAATTACTGGTAGTGAATTGGTAGCCTTGCTTAAAGAGAGTGAAGAAATCAAACACAATAAACCTATTTATAATAGAGCTTTAAAAAACACCACTTATACGCAAGCGTTATACCATCTTATTGATGATGATGGTTATATAAACTTAAAAATAGACAAGGTTGATGGTCGAAAGCATCCAATAACCACTTTCTCAAATTTACAAAGTGCAAAAAGCTTTATGTTTAAAATTGTAGAAGAATATAAACTTTGTCAAAAATTAACAGGATTAGAACTAACCAAAAAGCATTGTTTTAATTATAATATTGAAACGTGTAACGGTGCTTGTATACAAAAAGAAACTACAGAAAATTATAACAAACGTGTAACACAAGTCATCAATATTAATAGTTTTGAAAATAAAAGTTTTGTTATTATTGACAAAGGCAGAGAATATGATGAACATAGTGCCATCCTCATTGAAAATGGTGTTTTTAAAGGCTTAAGTTTTTTCAATCTCAATTTTCAAATCAATACAATAGAGGTTTTACAATCATTAATTACTCCAATGAAGGATAACAGAGATGTACAGCACATTATAAAAAATTATCTTAGAAAAAATAAAAGATTAAAAATTGTAAATTTTGACTAAACCCAATTTAGAATTCAAATTGGTATTATAACTAATCTTTTTCTTATTTTTGATAAAAATATAATTCATTGAACACCTCAACTAACAAACCAAGCTGGAAATCAAAACTTCATGAAATTATTTACGAAGCAGACACACCTGCTGGTAAGTTATTTGATGTAGTGTTGCTTATATTTATCCTTGCAAGTATTGTTCTTGTAATGCTTGAAAGTGTTTCAAGTATAAACGATAAATATGCTGATTTCTTTAATCAAGCAGAATGGGTGATTACTATTCTATTTACATTCGAATATTTTGCTAGAATTATTTCTATTAAAAAACCTTCTGAATATATTTTTAGTTTTTATGGAGTTATAGATTTTTTATCTACCATACCTAAATACTTAGCGGTATTCTTTGTTGGTGGTCATGCCTTGGTCGCTTTAAGAGCTTTACGATTATTGCGTGTGTTTAGAATCTTAAAACTCGCCCGTTATATTGGTGAATCAAATCAATTGGTAAAAGCATTAAAAGCCAGTAGAGCTAAAATAGCGGTCTTTTTATTTGCCGTATTAATCATCAGTATTATTTTAGGAACAGTTATGTATTTAGTTGAAGGAGATCAAGGCAGCGGATTTACAAGTATTCCAAGAAGTGTGTATTGGGCAATTGTTACCTTAACAACTGTAGGCTATGGAGATATAGCTCCTGTCACTCCACTAGGGCAACTTATTGCCGCTATGATTATGATTATGGGTTATGGTATTATCGCCATCCCAACAGGAATAGTAACTGCAGAATATGTAAATAGCGACAATGTACATACCAATACGCAGTCTTGTCAATTTTGTAGTGCTGAAGGTCATCATGATAATGCAAAATTTTGTTACGAATGCGGACATAAACTACGCAATGGATAACTATCTCATTACCATTGTTGGGCCAACGGCAATTGGTAAAACTTCATTGAGTATTGAAATAGCTAAGCATTTCAATACCGAAATAATTTCTTCCGATTCTCGCCAATTCTTTAAAGAAATGGAAATTGGCACAGCGGTACCGTGTATAGAAGAACTCGCAATAATTAAACATCATTTTATACAGAATATTTCTATTCATGATACATATAGTGTTGGTCAATTTGAAAAGGATGCCATTAGTAAATTGAATGAGCTTTTTACAAATCACAACCATGTTGTTATGGTTGGCGGAAGCGGATTATATACCAATGCCGTTTTGAATGGTTTAGATAATTTTCCAAAAATTGATTCAACAATTAGAATAAATTTGAAAAACCAGTTAAAAGAGGTTGGAATGCTTCCTTTACAAGATCAATTAAAAAAATTAGATCTTAAAACTTATCAAAAAATTGATATTGACAACCACCAACGTTTAATTAGAGCATTAGAAATTTGTATTGGTACTGGTAAACCTTATTCTTCATTTTTAACAAACACATCAATACAACGTAATTTTATTCCCATCAAAATAGGGCTGACTGCAGACAGAGAAATTATTTACAACAGAATCAATCAACGAGTTGATATTATGATGGAAAATGGTTTATTAAATGAAGTTAAAGAATTACTTGAGTATAAACATTTAAATGCTTTACAAACTGTAGGTTATAAAGAGTTATTTTCTTATTTAGAAAATGAAATTACATTAGAATTTGCTATAGAAGAAATTAAAAAAAATACACGTCGATTTGCAAAACGACAATTGACTTGGTACAGAAAAGATGATGAAATTAAATGGTTTAATTATAAAGAAGATAAAAAACAATTAATCATTGATTATATCAATCAAAGAAAATAATTTCAATTTAGATTCTTTACTTTAGTCAATATGTATCCGAAATAAGTAAACAGAAATTTCATAAAAATTTTAGAGTTAAATAAAAATAGTACATTTAAGCACCAAAAATTTCAAGAAATGACACCAGATTACGTAGATATTGACTCTCTAAAATTCTTTTTATACAATGTACATCATGTAGAAGACTTATTAGTTGCTGAACGCTTCTCAGAATATGATAAAACCTCATTAGATCTTTTTTTAGATGCTATCAAAACCTTTTCTGATAAAGAATTACATCCTTTTATCAAAGAGATGGATGAGAAACCTTCTTATTTTAAAAATGGAAAAATTAATGTACATCCTCAATTTGAAAATATTATTAAAAGTGCAGGTGATTTAGGTATTGTAGGTGCCATATTCGATTTTGAAGATGGTGGTATGCAATTACCAACAAGTGTATTTCAAGCTGCACATTTTATCATGTCTGCGGCTAACAATCATGTTCCTGGATATTTCGGATTGACTTCTGGATCAGCAAACCTTATTCTTTCCTTTGGTAGCCAAGAACTCAAAGACATCTACGTGCCAAATATGCTAGATTTAACTTGGGGAGGCACCATGTGTCTCACTGAACCTCAAGCCGGAAGTTCTCTTTCTGATGTGATGACCTTGGCAACACCTACTCATGAAGATTACTATCAAATTAAAGGGCAAAAAATATTTATTTCAGCTGGTGACCATCAATTTTGTAGCAATTTTGTACACCTAGTTTTAGCCAGAATTAAGGGTGCTCCAGCAGGTACAAAAGGTGTATCCTTATTTGTGGTACCAAAAAACCGTCCTACCGAAAGTGGAGAATTCACCTATAATGACGCTGCAATTGAAGGTGAATTTGAAAAAATGGGACAAAAAGGGTACTGTACAACACATATTGTATTTGGAGACAATGGTAATTGTAGAGGCTGGTTGGTTGGCGAACCCAATAAAGGATTATCTTATATGTTTCAAATGATGAACGAAGCTCGTATTTCTACTGGACTTATGGGTGCATCCATAGCGTCAGCAGCTTATTATTCTTCATTAAAATATGCTAATGAGCGTCCACAAGGTAGAAAATTAAATAATACAGGTCAAAAAAATGCGGAAGAAGAACAAACTTTAATTATCAATCATCCTGATATCAAAAGGTTATTGTTTAGTCAAAAAGCAATTGTTGAAGGCTCATTAAGTTTAATTTTACAAGCAGCTACGTATTTAGATAAAGAAATGACAAGCTCTTCAGCTGAAGAAAAGGAAAAATACCACTTACTTCTAGAGCTATTAACACCCATTGTGAAAACATATCCTGCTGAACAAGGCATACAATCTATCAGTAATGCTGTTCAAATTTTAGGAGGTTATGGCTTTTGTTTTGATTTTATGCCTCAACAATATTATAGAGATATTAGAATTATAGCCTTATATGAAGGTACAACGGGCATACAATCTTTAGACCTTTTAGGTAGAAAAATTACCATGAAAAATGGAAAAGCACTTGAATTATTGGCTATCGAGATTCAAGAAACCATTAAAAAGGCTTCTCAATTTGATGATTTGAAACCTTATGCAAATACCTTATTAGAAAATTTAGGCTTGGCACAAAAAGTAATTGGCACATTAATGCCGTATGCTATAAAAGGAAATTATGAACGTTTTCTTGCTGATGCCACTGTTTTTATGGATTTTTTTGGCACAATTGTCATTGGATGGCAATGGTTAAAAACAGCAACTATAGCAAAACAAACCTTAGTTGACACCAACGGAAATCAACCTTCATCATTTTATGAAAGTAAAATACATACCATGAAGTTTTTCTTCACCTATGAAATGTCAAAAACCAAAGGGTTAGCAAAAACAGTAATGAATGAAGAAGAATTAACAATTAATACTTCTAAAGATTTATTTTAGTTAAAAACTCTACAACTATTGGATGTACCCCTTTCTTTTTTAAGGAAATTAATAACGTCTTAGTCTGTGAACAGAAGGGTGTAAAGTATTACACTGAAAAGCTCAATTAATATTATATTTTTTTTATTAACTTACACAACCTATATACTCAAATATATTATGATAAAACTTGACTCTCCTTTAGCAGCTTTTCTCCATTGGGAAAAGAACACACCAGATAACATCTTCTTAAGACAATATATAGATGGAAAACTAAAAACATATACTTATAAAGAAAGTGGAGATCAAGTTAGACGTATTGCAACAGCTATAAACACACATAATTTCCCTTCACAAAGTAAGATTGCATTATTATCTAAAAACTGTGCACATTGGATGCTTTCTGACTTGGCAATAATGATGTCAGGAAATATTTCTGTACCAATTTATCCTACATTAAAAGCTCAAACCATTCAATTTGTATTAGAGCATAGTGAAGCCAAAGCAATAATATTAGGCAAATTAGAAGATTATGAATCGCAAAAATCAGCCATATCTGGCATCCCTAAAATTAGTGTTTCAATGTATGGAATCAATGACGGAAACACTTGGGAAGAGTTAATCAAACAGTATGAACCACTTCAAAATCCACCAAAGTTAGAACCTGAAAATTTATTAACCATCATATACACTTCAGGTACAACTGGTAAACCAAAAGGTGTGATGCATACCGTTGCAAATTTCGCAAATGCATCCAATCAATTTTTAGATAACTTAAAGCTACCAAACCATCCAAAATTTTTCTCTTACCTCCCACTCTCTCATATTGCAGAAAGAATAGGTATAGAAGCTGGTGGTTTTTATAGGGGTGCTTCAATAACTTTTTCTGAATCACTGGCTACTTTTGCTAGTAATTTAGAAGCAACTCAACCTGATTTATTTTTTGCAGTACCAAGAATTTGGGCGAAATTTCAAGAAAAAATCTTATTGGGAATGCCTCAGAAAAAACTAACAAGATTATTGAATTTTCCTATAATAGGTACCATCGTAAAAAAGAAAATAAAAAAGAAACTTGGCTTATCTAAAGCTATACTAATCTATTCTGGGGCCGCACCAATAGCTTCAAGTTTGGTGAAATGGTATAAAAAACTAGACATAACTATATTGCAAGGTTATGGTATGACTGAAGATTGTATCCTCTCACACAGCAATACTCCAGAAGCGAACAGGATAGGCTCTGTTGGTCAAACAACAAATGGAGCAAAAGTAAAATTATCTCCAGAGGGAGAAATTTGTATTTTAAATGATTGTTTAATGAAGGGTTATTATAAAAATCCAGAAGCTACAGCTGAAACATTTGATAATGAAGGTTATTTAAAAACTGGTGATGTAGGTGAATTTGATCGTGATGGTTATCTATTTATCACTGGACGAGCAAAAGATCAATTTAAAACAGATAAAGGTAAATATATAGCACCTGCTCCAATTGAACTTGAACTATCTAAAAAAATTGACATTGAACAGATTTGCTTGGTAGGTATGGGCATACCACAACCAATATTATTAGTGGTACTGTCTGAAGAAGGAAAAAAGAAAAGTAAAGAAGACGTTAGCGAATGTCTAATAAAAGCCATAAAGGATATCAACCCTACACTTGAAAAACATGAGAAAATTCAAAAAGCTGTAATCATGAAAAATGATTGGACTGTTGAAAATGGATTGATGACACCAACCTTAAAAATAAAAAGAAGTCAGGTAGAAAAAATCCATAGACCTATGTACAAAACATGGTTTGATGACAAAGAAAATGTAATTTTTGAATAATGAAAGCCGTAGTTTGTAAATCATTTGGGCCCTCTATTGAAGAAATTTCATCTTTAAAACCAGATCCAAATGAAGTTATTATTAATGTGAAAGCTTGTGGATTAAATTTTCCAGATACTTTAATAGTACAAGGAAAATATCAATTTAAACCCGATTTCCCTTTTTCTCCTGGTGGAGAAATTTCAGGAATTATCAAAGAAATTGGAGAAAACGTTACGCATTTAAAAGTTGGAGACAAAGTAATGTATGGTAGTATTTTTGGTGGCTTTGCTGAAGAAGTAAAAGCTAAAGCTAAAGATGTTTTTAAAATGCCGCCAACAATGAATTTTACCACGGCCGCCTCGTCTATGCTTACCTATGGTACTTCATATCATGCTTTAGTGAACAGAGCTAATTTACAACATGGCGAAACCTTATTAGTTTTGGGTGCTGCTGGTGGTGTTGGTACAGCAGCTATCCAGATTGCCAAAAACTTAGGTGCTACAATCATAGCTGCAGCATCAACTGATGAAAAATTAGAGTTTTGTAAAGAAAATGGAGCGAATTTCACAATTAATTATAGTACAGAAGATCTAAAAAAAAGGGTTAAAGAATTGACTAATGGTAAAGGAGTTGATGTTATTTACGACCCTGTTGGAGATAAATATTCTGAACCTGCCTTGAGAGCCATTGCATGGAAAGGTAGATATTTAGTGGTTGGTTTTGCTGCAGGTGAAATTCCAAAAATTCCCTTAAACCTAGTCTTATTAAAAGGTTGTCAGATTATAGGCGTTTTTTGGGGAGCATTTTTTAAAAATGAACCTCAACAAAATGCTGAAAACTTCATGACCATTGTAAAATGGTTTGCTGAAGGAAAATTAAATTCCAAAATTCATAGTAAATATCCACTAGAAAAAGTTATAGAAGCTATGCAAGCTATGACAAACAAAGAGGTGAAAGGTAAAATAGTTTTGATACCATAAGTGTAACTTACTTCTTCTCAGCAACAACTCTCACGCTACCCTTTCCATATTTTCAACTAACTGATAATTATCATTTTAGATACTGTTTTAAATCAATAACTTTATAGTCAATAATTTAAAACAGCACTATCATGAAAAAAATAATATTACCAACAGACTTTTCAGAAAACGCAACCAATGCTGTAAACTATGCACAAGGATTATTTGCAACTACAGCATGTACTTTTTATTTACTGAATACATACACACCTATGATATATAACTATGATTATCAATTAAATTCTGGCGGTTATATGGGAGAGGTACTAGATGTAGTTAAGGATAATTCAAAACAAAAATTAGAAGAATTAAAACAAAAGCTTCAAACTAAATACAATAACCCTAAACATCAATTTGAATTAATTTCATCATTTAATTTATTGACCGATGAATTAAATGAAATCATAGCCAAGTACAATATAGATTTAATAATAATGGGAACTAAAGGGGCTTCAGGAGTTAAAGAAATTTTATTTGGCTCAAATACAATACATGTCATTAAAAAAATGAAATGCCCTGTATTGGCTGTTCCTGATGGTTACTTCTTTGAAAAACCTAAAGATATTTTATTCCCGACTGATTATAAAGTTGACTATTCTAATGAACATATAAATATCCTCAAATCTATTACAAAAGAACATCAATCAAATGTACACACTTTACATGTTTCGGCTGGTAGAGATTTAAATGAAGAAGAAAGTAAAAACAAAAACACTCTTGATAAATTATTATCAAACATAAATAATACATTTTACACAGTTAAAGATCAAGAGATTCCTTTAGCTATTAATGAATTTCAAAAGTCTATTTACATACATTTATTGGTAATGATACAAAACAAACATACTTTTTTAGAAAATTTATTTTTTAAGAAAGTAATCAATCAAATAGGTTTTCATTTAACTATTCCTTTTTTGGTAATTCCATCAAAAGTTTTAAAATAGCTTTTCAAAAGGCTTTTAGTTAACTCAGAATAATGTTTAATTTATAAAGCTATATGTTGTGAAAAAAATATTAGTTCCTACCGATTTTTCTGACAATGCTTGGGATGCTTTAACCTATGCCATCAGATTATTTGATGATATTCCTTGTACATTTTATATTTTAAATACTTATCAAGTTAGTCCGTCAAGGATAACAAATACTATGCATAAAGAAAGAGATACACATATGTATCGTATGCTAAAAGAAGCATCAGAGAAAGCATTAAAAGAAATTGAAAATCATTTAAATGACAATTTATTAAATGATAAACATGAATACAAAATTTTATCAAAATCAGGAGCACTTATCTCAATAATAAAAAATTTAGTCTCTAAAGAAAATATTGATTTAATTGTAATGGGAACGACAGGTGCATCTGGTATTAAAGAAGTATTTATGGGTAGTAATGCCGTTAAAATGATTAAACATATTAATCTATGCCCTGTGTTATCTGTTCCAAAAAGTTACGAATATCATGAGCTAGAAAAGGTTGTTTTTGCTACAGATCATAAAAGACATTATAATGCCATTGAACTTACTTGTTTATTAGAGTTGCAACTTATTCATAATTTTATGATTAGTGTTATTCATATCAAAAAAGAGAATAGTCTAAATACAATACAACAACAAAATATTGAAATATTAAAACAATTCTTTGAAACTGATATGATATCATTTGAAGAAATTTACTCCAGCACTACTGTAGAAAAAGCTATTTATAAATACATAACAAAACATGATGCAAATATGATATGCTTGTTAAACTATGAACACAGTATCATAGAAAAACTAACGCATGAACCAATAATTAATAAAATTAGTTTTCATAGCACAATACCCTTATTAGTAATACCTGTTTAATCTAAAAAATAAGAAAATGAAAAAAAAAATAGGAATTTGGTTGGATAAAGAAAAAGCACACATCATTACTTTAGAGAATGAAAAAGCAATACTAAAAACTGTACTCTCAACTATTGAAAGTTATAATATTGGAGGTGGCTCTGGTACAAAATTCAAAGGCGGCCCTCAAGATGTTGTTCAAGATAGTAGGTATTTAGAACGAGAAAAGCATCAATTCAAAGCTTATTTTAAAGAGATTGTTTCTCAATTAAAAAATGCAAATGCTATCGTTATTTTTGGTCCAGCTGAGGCAAATAATAAATTCAAAAAAGAACTGACAGAAAATTATAAAAATATTAGTGAAAAAGTAAAGGCTGTAAAAAAAGCTGATAGCATGACCCAGAATCAATTAAAAGCTTGGGTTATAGATTTTTTTGGTACAAATAAACACTGATTTTTTTCTGATTTATCGAAACAGTATCTCATTTTAACCGTTCTATTTTTTCACTAATATGGAAAATAATAACATTGAAATTAACAAAGCCTCTGGTGAAAAAGTAAAATTTTCATTACAGAAACTACGGGCATCATTAAGGCATAGTGGAGCTGATGATATTACTATAGAGCAAGTTATAAATAAAGTGAAAGATGAATTATATCAAGGTATTTCTACAAAAGAAATCTACAATAGAGTCTTTGCTCTATTAAAAAAGAAAAAGAGTCATTTCGCCTCTAAATACAAATTAAAAAAGGCAATTTATGAATTGGGCCCAACGGGCTTTCCTTTTGAACGTTTTGTAAGTACCATTTTACATTACTCTGGGTATAAAACTGAGGTTAGTAAAATTATTCAAGGGCAGTGTATAAAACATGAAGTTGATGTTATTGCTCATAAAAAAAATGAAACTACAATTATTGAATGTAAATTTCATAGTGAACAGGGTAATAATTGTAATGCTAAAGTTCCATTATATATAAATTCACGTTATCAAGATTTAAAAACACATTGGAATGCCAATAAAAAAAACGGCACAAAGCTCACTCAAGGCTGGGTAGTTACAAACACACGATTTACCAAAGATGCCTTACAATATGGTAAATGTGTCGATTTATATTTATTGAGTTGGGACTACCCTATCGGCAATGCTTTAAAAAATAGAATTGATAGATTGAGTTTATACCCAATAACAGTATCTACTTTACTCACAGCTAAAGAAAAAGAATATTTACTTCAAAGAAATATTATTCTTTGTAGAGAGTTGGTAGATGAATCTTTCTATTTAGATTATTTAAATATTTCTGAAATAAGAAAAGAAAAAATAATAAACGAATTAAAACTGCTTTGTAAAAGTTAAATCACAATTAATTATGAATTTTGCCAAAGTGTATTTTTTTGGAGCTGCTGGTACAGTAACTGGTTCTAAATTTTTAGTTGAAGTATTTGATAAAAAGATACTCATTGATTGTGGTATGTTTCAAGGACTTAAAGAGTTGCGAGAGCTGAACTGGAAAGATTTACCCATTGATGCTACAACAATAGATATTGTATTACTAACACATGGACATTTAGATCATGTTGGGTATTTACCAAGAATTTTAAAACAGGGATTTATAGGTAAAATTATTGGTACCAAGCCTACATTAGCTATTGCTGAAATTATACTCAGAGATAGTGCAAAAATACATGAGGAAGAGGCTGAAAAAGCAACTAAAGAAAAGTATTCTAAACATCAACCAGCACTTCCTTTTTACACCCTAGAAGAAGCAGAGGACACCATTAGTTTATTTACTTCAACAACTGAAGGTGAATGGCATAACCTATCAGAAAAAATATCGTATAGATTTCAATATAATGGACATATTATTGGAGCAACTTTTATAGAATTAGATATTAATGGAAAACGTTTTGTGTTTTCTGGAGATATTGGTAGAACAAATGATTATTTATTAGACAACCCTAAGAAACCTGAATGGGCAGATTATTTATTTATTGAAAGCACCTATGGAAATAGATTACATTCTGATGAAGATATTGATAAAGTACTATCAGAATTAGTAAAAAAAAGTATTTATAACAAAGGGAATTTAATAATCCCAAGTTTTGCTGTAGAACGATTGCAAACCTTAATGTATATACTTTGGAAATTATATGATAAGAACAAAATTCCAGATATTCCCATCTTTATAGATAGTCCAATGGGCTCAAATGTTTTAGAAGTATTTAGAAATTTCCCAAAATGGCATAAACTATCTAGTAAAGAGTATAATGCCATGTGCAATCATGCAAACATCGTACAGTCTTATAAAGAAACTTGGGAAACGATTGATGACCCTAGATCTAAAATAATAATTGCTGGAAGTGGCATGGTAACTGGTGGCAGGGTATTAACTTATTTACAACAGCTTATTGATGAACCAAATACTACTGTATTATTAGTTGGTTATCAAGCAGAAGGCACACGCGGACGTCAATTACAAGACGGTGCTCATGAAATAAAAATTTTCGGCAAATACCATCCTGTTAAGGCAACTATAAAAAACATTGAAAGTTTATCAGCTCATGCAGATCAAAATGATTTATTAAATTGGCTAAGTGCTATTAAAAACATTCCAGAACATGTCTATTTAATACATGGAGAATCTGCAGCATCAGATACATTACGTGTAAAAATAAAAGACAAGTACCATTGGCAAGCATCTATTCCAAAACTATATGATACAATTGAGTTAAATGTATAATAACCTGATTGATATCATTTCATTCTATACAAATATTGCTTTACTTAGTACTGTAAATTATAAATTCAATAATCATGAAAAAGCTACTATATATAGTTATCGTGTTTTTATTGATGAGTTGTTCCTCAACACAGCTTGTAAATAATTGGAAGAATCCAGAAATAGACACTTTTGAGCCTTCAAAAATTTTAATTGTTGCTATGACTTCAAATGTTAAGGCAAGGGAAAGATTTGAAGTAAAATTAAAAAAAGAATATTTATCACGAAATATAACAGCTTTAACAAGTTTAGAAATATTTGATGAATCATTCAGACATAAAAGAAAGTCAAAAGAAGAATTAAAAAAGTTAGAAAACAAACTGCTTAACCAAGGGTTTAATAGTATACTATTAAGTAAGGTAATTGGAATTGAAGATAAAACAGTGTTTTACGAAGAGTATGATTATATAGATAATATTGATAGAGGATTTGAAGATGATTATTTTAAAAATCAAGATGTTTTACTCAATCAAAACTATTATGAAAAATATAAAGTGTACCATGCCGAAACATCATTATACTGTATTTGTCCTGGAAAAGAAAGAGAATTAATTTGGAAAGGTTATATAGATATTATTGACCCAAAGTCTACTAATAAAACTATTGATGATTATATAAACTTAGTCTTATTTGTCCTTGAAGAACAACAACTAATGAATAAAAAGGAAGAAGTTGACAATTAATATATCAGCTAAAAATAATAAAAAATCGTTTTAAATTCATTCAAAGAATGAGTTTAAAGTTAAGGTTTTAGCTACTAACATAAGTTGCTTAATATTAAGGAAGTAAATTGTAATTTTAAATAACTGTACTGAATTACAAAATGATGAAGTTACTACAAATACCAAATAATCTCAAAGCATTTTTAATAGAAATAGGTGACTTAGCATATTTTGCTGGTCGCTTTTTTAAAGAGGCATTTTCAAGACCGTTCGAGTTTAAAGAATTAGTACGTCAATGTTATATTATTGGCAATCGATCGCTAGTATTGGTTGGTGTTACTGGCTTTATTTTAGGCTTAGTATTTACATTACAATCTAGACCAACTTTAATGGAATTTGGTGCAGAATCTTGGATGCCGTCTATGGTAAGTATTTCTATAGTACGAGAAATTGGCCCGATGATTATTGCACTTATTTGTGCAGGTAGAATAAGCTCAGGCATAGGTGCTGAATTAGGTTCAATGCGTGTTACAGAACAGATTGATGCTATGGAGGTTTCTGGCACCAATCCTTTTAAATACTTGGTAGTTACACGTATTATGGCTACAACTTTAATGGTTCCGTTACTTATTATTTTTGGCGATGCTATTGCTTTGTATGGTTCAGCTATCGTAGAGAATTTAAAAGGTGACGTATCTTATCAACTCTATTTTAATAAAATATTTAATGCCTTAAAGTTTTCAGATTTGATACCAGCAACCATTAAATCAATATTTTTTGGTTTAGCTATTGGCTTGGTAGGTACATATAAAGGTTATTATTGTAAAAAAGGAACAGCTGGCGTTGGTGAAGCCTCAAATACAGCTGTTGTATATACCTCAATGCTATTATTTGTAATAGATTTTATTGCTGTATTTTTAGCTGACATCTTTTTTGAAATTTAGTTATGAAAAACAAAATTGATACATCGCCTGTTTTAAAAATTAAAGACCTGAAAAAAAGTTTTGGTGACAATCATGTGCTTAATGGATTTACAATGGAGTTATTTGAAGGCGAAAATTTGGTAATCATGGGTAAATCAGGCTCTGGAAAATCAGTAATGATAAAATGTTTGGTTGGTTTAATGGAATCTGATAGTGGTGATATTGAAATAATGGGTAAAGATATTCATCAATTAGAACGAAATGAATTGGATAATTTACGCACCAAAATAGGTTTTCTCTTTCAAGGAAGTGCATTATATGATTCAATGACTGTACGCGAAAATTTAGAATTTCCTTTACGTAAAAACAAAGAAAAACTTAAACAAAAGGATGCATTAGTACTTGAAGCATTAGAAAATGTTGGTCTAACTGATGCCATTGATTTAATGCCTGTAGAGCTCTCTGGCGGTATGAAAAGAAGAGTTGCATTGGCAAGAGCTATCATTCTTAAACCAAAAATTATTATCTATGATGAACCTACTACAGGATTAGACCCTATTACAGCGAAAGAAATTATTGAATTGATGAGAGAGATTCAGCAAAAACAGGGAACATCTTCACTTATTATAACACATGATGTTGATTGTGCAAGGGTAACTGCAAATAGAATGATTTTGTTAATAGATGGCATTAATTACGCTGAAGGCACTTTTCAAAAACTGGTCACATCAACTGACAAAAAAATTCAAGCCTTTTTTAAATAAATAGTATTATGAAACGAGCATGTTAAAATTTTTATCACTAATGAGAATGATTAATTGCGAACAGTCCCGAAGCTTCGGGAACCAATAAAAAACCAGCCTGCGGCAGGCAGGCAATAAATTTAAACACATGAAAAAATCAAATTCACAAAAATTAAACCTTGGTATTTTTATTATTATTAGTACACTTATACTAATCACAGCACTCTATTTTATAGGCAATAGACAAAATTTATTTGGAAAGACTTTCAAAGTAAATGCTATGTTTAGCAATGTAAATGGATTAATGTTGGGTAATAATGTGCGTTATTCAGGAATTAATGTGGGTACCGTGAAGGATATTACCATGCTTAATGACACTACTATTTCTGTTGAAATGATTATAGAAAACAAAATTCTGAAGCATATTAAAAAGAATGCCGTTGCAATTATAGGATCAGATGGTTTAGTTGGCAGTATGGTTATTAATATTATTCCTGGAAAGGATACTTCAATTCAGTTAAAGCCTGGAGACACCATTAAATCATACAGTAAGATTTCAACCAATGATATGCTTACCACGCTTAGCACTACAAATGAAAATGCTGCCCTATTAACTGCAGATTTATTAAAAATAACAACTGCAATTAATGATAGCAAAGGTACTGTTGGTTTATTGATAAATGATGTTGAAATGGCTTCAAACCTTAAACAAACCATTGCCTATTTAAAAACAGCCAGTATCAATACCTCAAAAACAATTAATGAATTGAATACTATTATTACCTCTATTAATTACGATAAAAGTCTTGCTGCTGTATTATTAAGTGATTCTATTGCTGCAATTAAAATGAACGCCATCATTAGTAATTTAGATAAATCAAGTGGAGGAATAGATTCCGTAGTTACCAATTTAAACGATGCTCTCTTAACTATTAAAAATGGAGAAGGCACAATAAACTATATGTTAAATGACACTATACTTGTAAAAAACATTGATGAAACAATGAAAAATATAAAAAAAGGAAGTCTTCTTTTAAATGAAAATCTTGAAGCCTTAAAACATAATTTTTTATTGAGAGGCTATTTTAAAAAGTTAGACAAGAAAAAACTAAAAGAAGAAAAGGATAAAATTAAATAGTTATGAATATAGGATTAGTTCTTTCTGGAGGAGGTATAAAAGGTGTTGCCCATATAGTTGCCATCAAGGCTCTTGGGAGTATGGAGTCTACCCAACTCATATCTCAGGAAGTAGTGCCAGAGCTGTAGTAGGTACATTTTATGTAGCAGGATATTCACCGAATGAAATTTTGAACTTCTTTAAAAAAATTCAACTGTTTAACATTAGTCGTCATGCTTTTAGAAAACCTGGATTTATTGATACGGATAAATTCTATGAAGACTTTAAAAAATATTTTCCGGTAGATAATTTTAATGCTATAAAAAAAAACTAAAGTATATTCTTTCTAAGTGTTATATTAATTCCTTGAATACTACTTTTTATTTCATGCATATCAATTTCTTTTATAAATGCTATTTCGGTATAACTCAATTTACCAAAGATAAAAAGATCTAAAATATTTGAAGTTTCAGTAGGCAACCAATAGTAAATTTGATTGAGTGTTTTTCTTTTTGTTTCTGTTAATTTATCTAAACTTATTGGCATATCAAGATGTTCTATTATGTTTTTCTCAGCATCATCATATAAAAATACTGGTGTCTTAAAATCATCTTGATGGTAAGAAACATCATCTAATTCTTCATGCATTATCAAATCATTTCCAGCATCTATTTCAAATTTTTCTTCTAGTAATTTTAATTCATTTTTTAAAATTTGACTAGTACTTAAGGTGTTTTTATGAAAATTTTCCTTTTTAAGTAATACATTTATTTGTTGATCTGCAATCATAAAAAGTTTCAGCATTATTTCATTTTCATTCGTTAATTTTTCTTCAAACTGTGTGTATAATTCTACAATAGCATCATCTATTATACCATTGGTCTTATACATGTTTTTTGGAATAATACCTTTGGTCTCAGCAACATATAATCTATGTTTTACATATGGAAATACACGTGGAATTGCTTTTAATACTTTTTTCCCAAATTCATCGTGAGCTTTATTAAATTTATAATTTTTCATGTGCCTTGCTTTATAATTTAAACTAAAATTAAAAAATATTTGTCCCAATTAAAATGATAATTATCATCATTTAATGCTGCTTCTTTTTATTGAGGATAACAATTCTATTCAAACTCAATAAAGGTAATTTCAGGACGCATTCCTAGTCTTCCAGGAAATCCTAACCACCCCAACCCCCTATTTACATATAGATATTGCTCATTTTCCTTATATAAACCCGCCCAATGTTTATATTTATATTTAATCGGACTCCATTCCTTATTTTTAAGATTAATTGCAGCTTGCATTCCATGTGTATGCCCTGACAAAGTCAAGGCAATATCTGTATGATTTACTACCTCTTCATTCCAATGCGAAGGATCGTGAGATAATAATATCTTAAAAGGTATTTGCGTAATATTTGTTAATGTTTTTTTTAAATTTCCATATTGTTTAAATGGAGGTTTTCCCCAATTTTCAACACCAATGATGCTTAATTCATGTTCATTTATTTTTATTACAACCGCTTCATTCAACAATAACTCAAAATCTATTTTTTTATAGAATTGCTTAATTTCATTAAAATTTGCTTGTTTATCATTTGATGATTCCCATGCTCTATAATCTCCATAATCATGATTTCCCAAAACAGCATATTTTCCTTTTTTTGCTAATAATTGTTTTAGTACAGTATCCCATCCTTTTAATTCCCAAGCACAATTATTTACAAGATCACCTGTAAAAAATATAAAGTCAGAGTCAAGATCATTAATCAACTTTATAGCCCTATCCAAAATATGATAACGAAAATTAAAACTACCTAAATGCATATCTGATATTTGAACAATCTTAAGGCCAACAAAGCTTTGAGGAAGATCTTTAAAGGCAACTTTAATTTTATGTATTTTAAATCGGTATAACGTTCTTAGAATTCCATTGAGGATTACAAAAAATGGTAAGAATCCAGAGAAAACACCAAGCAGAGGAACTATTAGTAAAGATGCTTCATTAGAAAAGAAATAGTTTGTAAAGTATAATACAGAAATAATAATGACAAAGATTAATTTAGGAACAAATGATAAAATTGCAAGTCCGTAAATTGAAGATACCACCAGATGTTTTCTTTTGGGATCTATACTTTCTAACCTGAGTTTTAAAATAATAATAGAAGCTATGAGTCCAATTGTAAAGACCCAGAAAGCCATATAAATGCTATTTCTTAAAATTTGTGAAGTAATTAATTGACTAATAGATTGTAACCAATAAAAAGCGACTATATCAATCAACAATAACACCAAACATAAAAGTAATATTGTAAAAAATGAATAGGTTCGCATAGTATCATTTGGGTCTGTAATTTAAACTCTGTCTGCTCATTTTTTTGACGTTTTAAAAATAGTTTGATTTTTCTTCGGATTTTGATTGTTGAAAAATCAAATTGTTTTTAAAATGAGCCC
>Ga0209633_10001899_pt1 | contig 20794 bp, 25 predicted proteins | sample Cruoilmetagenom1_FD_187290 | JGI IMG/M metagenome (GOLD analysis project Ga0209633, IMG submission 187290) | Oil polluted marine microbial communities from Coal Oil Point, Santa Barbara, California, USA - Sample 1 (SPAdes) (version 2) | ecosystem: Environmental > Aquatic > Marine > Oil seeps ... | reverse complement strand
CCAAACCATGCCCTAGCCGACCAACGTCGCCACCCTGATCATCCAGCTCGGCAATCACGCTTTGCATTGCTTGAAACAATTCCCGACAAGTGGTGCCGGGACGGGCGGCTGCCATACCAGCCTCGGCCGCCCTGAACAAAACGTCATAGGCGCGGCGCGACAGATCATCAGCATGACCAATCGCAAAGTTGCGATCAAAATCGCAGAAGTACCCGTCCCAAGTGGACCCCGTGTCCAACATCAAAACATCACCCTTGCAAAGGGCGCGACGTGACGGCGGCGATATCACGTCCTGATAGCCGCCTTGCCCTGCGCCACCGACCAGATAGGGCACGTCATCGGCACCATGCAGCAAAGCCTCGCGGCGAAAGGCGCGAAACACTTCCTCAAGCGGCATACCCTCATGCGCGAAACGCGGCACGGCTTCGAAAGCTTTGGAACCAATGCCACAGATATGCGCGAGTTTTCCGATTTCGGCAGGCGATTTCACCATCCTCAAAGATCGAACAATCCCTGTTGCGTCGGCAATCCTCAGACCGGGTAACGCTGCGATCAATTGTTCGTAATCGGCCAACGGCATGCGCAGTGTGGTTTCATGACCCTTCATCACCCCTATGCCTGCGTTTGCATTTGCCAATGGTGATAGTAAATCCATCAATAGGCTTTGCCCGTCATCCTTTGGCTGCGGGGCGCTCCACGTGCGAATATCCTCAATCCAAGTCTGCCGCATCAGGGCCGCGCCGATTTCGGGAATGATTGCAATTGGTTTGCCTTGCGCTGGCACGAACAAGAACCACGGGCGGGTTGGGCTTTGCCAAAACAAGGTGTGGAATCCGCTAAAATAACGCACCTCGGCCTCGGTCATCAACAACAATCCTGATAACCCTTGAGCGGCCATCAAGCCCTGCGCTAATTCCGTTCGCCTTGCGTATTCAGCGCGCGTGAATCCCCTTGTGGGTGCTTCGGACATGATGACCCCCCCTTTTGTTTTGCCTAGCCGACCACGTTAAAATCCGGCCCATATGGATAGTGGGTGATGTTTTCGGCACCGTCTTCACCGACCACCAAAATGTCATGCTCGCGATAACCGCCGGCCCCGGCCTGTCCTTCTGGAATGGTCAACATCGGCTCCATCGAAATCACCATCCCGGGTTCCAACACCGTGTCGATATCCTCGCGCAATTCCAACCCGGCTTCGCGGCCATAGTAGTGTGATAGCACGCCGAACGAATGCCCATAGCCAAAGCTGCGATATTTCAACAGATCGCGCTCCTCAAACAGCTCATTCACGCCAGCCGTGATTTCGGCACAGCTGACGCCGGGTTTGATCAGGCTGATGCCCAACTCGTGCGCGGCCACATTTGCCTGCCAAATCTCCAGCGATGCTGCATCGACGTCCTCGACAAACATGGTGCGTTCCAGCGCCGTGTAATAGCCCGAAATCATGGGAAAGCAGTTCAGCGATAGAATATCGCCGCGTTGCAAAACCCGCCCCGTCACAGGGTTATGTGCCCCGTCGGTGTTCAGACCGGACTGGAACCAAACCCAGGTGTCACGGTATTCTGCATCTGGAAAGGCACGGGCAATCTCCAGTTCCATCGCGTCGCGCCCAGCCATCGTGACATCAATCTCGCGAACGCCAGCTGCAACGGCCTCTTTGATCGCATAGCCCCCAATGTCGGCTACCCGTGCCCCTTCGCGGATCAGCGCGATTTCGGCAGGCGATTTATGCATCCGTTGACGCATCATGGCAGGTGCAACATCCAGCGTGCTTGCTGGTTTCAAAAACGCCACCAGCTTGTCATTTTGCAGCAACGTCAGGTGATCCCCCTCGATCCCCAGCATGGCGACCTCGCCTATGATAGACCGCACGGCCCGCCAGTAATTGTCGCGCTGCCAATCCGTGTAGGTGATGTTGTCGCCATAGCACCGCCGCCAAGGTTGACCCGCGTCAATCCCAGCACTGATTGTCACGACTTCCTTGTAGGTGACCACCAATGCATAGGGCCGCCCGAATGCACAATATAGAAAGCCGGAATAGTAGGCGATCGAGTGCATCGAAGTCAGCACCACCGCGTCAAGCGACATCATCTCCATGATCTCGCGAAGCCCCTTTATCCGCGCCTCATATTCCTGATCCGAAAACGGCAGCACGGCTGCGTCACCATTGTGCAGGCGGTAAAACTCATCACGTTGTGTCATATCTGTTCTCCTGAAACGGGTGGCAAACTGCCCCCGCGTGGCAATTCCCGGCGTTCAGGATTTTGAAAAAGCGCTTGCGGTTTCCCACACCAGCGACGCCATCGCTGCTGCCTGTTTCCAGCTTTGACAAATCAGAACGATAAGGCAAGCAAAATTCGTTGCGGATTGTTCCGCTTGAGCCATTTATGGGGCAAAGCTTTCATGAGCGAGAATCGATGAGAAATAAGATCTCAAAAACTGTACAAACCCATACGTTATCCGTATCCCGCAAACCCCCGTATTTCCCCCACTAGCAATTCACATGCCTGCACATTAACCTGTCCGCTATGATCCGATTTGCTGCTTCCCGATTACTGTCCCTGACCCTCAGCCTCATTATGGCTTCTGTGGTGGTTTTTGCCGTGGTCGAGGTGATTCCGGGTGATCCTGCCGCCTATATGCTCGGTCTCAATGCAGACCCGGACGCGGTTAATGCGTTGCGTGACGAATTGGGTTTGAACGGTACCCTGTGGTCGCGCTATTTCGGCTGGGTTTCGGGGATGTTGGCGGGGGATTTCGGCCAATCCTATACCTACCGCGTGCCGGTGTCCGAGTTGATCGCCCAACGTCTTTGGGTGTCGCTGCCTCTGACCTTTCTCTCGCTGCTGATCTCGACGCTGATTGCATTTCCTGTTGGCCTGATTGCCGCTGCGCGCCGTGGTAAACCCAGCGACTATGCCATCATGGGCGTCACCCAATTGGGCATCGCGGTGCCCAATTTCTGGTTCGCCATGCTGCTGGTTTTGGTCTTTGCCGTGAACCTTCAGTGGTTCAACGCGGGTGGATTTGCGGGTTGGGAAAACGGGCTGTTTGCTGGCCTGAAATCACTCTTTCTTCCGGCCATCGCGCTGGCCTTGCCCCAGGCTTCGATCCTGGCCCGTGTCATGCGTTCCAGCCTGCTGGAAACCTTGACCCAAGACTACATCCGTACCGCCCGTGCCAAGGGCCTGACCCGCGCCCAAGCCCTGCGCCGCCACGCATTGCGCAACGCTCTGATCCCCGTGCTGACCATCATCGGGTTGCAATTTTCATTCCTGATCGCAGGCGCGGTGATCATCGAGAACGTGTTTTACTTACCGGGTCTTGGTCGCCTTATCTTTCAAGGCATCACCCAACGTGATTTGGTGGTGGTGGAAAGTGTCGTGATGCTGCTGGTATTTTCGGTGATCCTGATCACTTTCCTCGTCGACCTTGCATACGCCGCTGTTGATCCACGTTTGAGGAGCGGCCGATGAAGCTCCCAATCCAACTCATCTCTGGGATCATCCTGACCAGCATATTCATCGCCGCCGTGGCGTTGTCATTTGTCTGGACCCCGCATGACGTCACCATCCTGACCATTGCCGACAAACTGCAAGCGCCTTCTGAAAAATACTGGCTGGGCACCGATCATTTTGGCCGCGATATGCTGTCAATGTTGATGGTCGGGGCACGTACATCCATCGCGGTGGCCATCGTTGCGGTTGGCATCGGCATTGGCGTTGGTGTGCCACTGGGCCTGATGGCAGCGGCCAATCGCGGCAGCCTTTTGGACGAAGTCATCATGCGCGGCAACGACTTGATTTTTGCTTTTCCGTCATTGGTGATTGCCATCCTGATCACGGCGGTTTTTGGCCCGTCAGCGCTGAATGCGATCCTTGCGATTGGTATCTTTAACATCCCCGTTTTCGCCCGCGTCACCCGCGGCGCAGCGCTGTCTGTCTGGACGTTGGACTATATCCTTGCGGCCCGAACCTGTGGTAAACGCGCCTTGCGAATTTCGGTTGAACACATCCTGCCCAACATCGCCAACCTGTTGATCGTGCAGGGAACCATCCAGTTTTCATTGGGAATTTTGGCCGAGGCTGGCCTGTCTTATGTGGGCCTTGGGGCACAGCCACCAACCCCTAGCTGGGGCCGGATGCTTGCTGATGCGCAAACCTATATCTACAACGACCCCCGCCTTGCATTTCTGCCCGGCATTGCGATTGTGATGATGGTTTTGGGGCTTAACCTGATGGGGGACGGCTTGCGAGATTTGCTTGACCCACGGATCAGGAGGGAACGCTGATGATCTCGCTGCAAGCCCTCACCCTCGCCATTCACGGCACCCCGATTCTGAGCGATGTCAGCTTGGATATTCCGCAAGGACAGATTTTTGGGCTGGTTGGAGAAAGCGGCTCTGGCAAGTCCATGACCGCCTTGGCGCTGATGCAATTGCTACCGTCAGGTAGCGCTGTTGGTGGCCATGTATTGGTCGACGACACAGATGTTCTTACTATGACTGAATCCGAAATGTGCGCGCTGCGTGGCAATGACATCGGCATGATATTCCAAGAACCGATGACCGCCCTGAACCCTGTCCAGACCATCGGCGATCAGGTGGCGGAAACCATGCTGATCCATGGCAAAGCCAGCAAATCCGAAGCCGCCGTGATCGCCCGCAAAATGTTGGATCGTGTCGGGTTGCCGGCAAACAAGTTCCCGTCGAGCCGCTACCCACACGAGTTGTCGGGCGGCCAACGTCAACGGGTTTGTATTGCGATGGCCATCGCGCTGCGCCCGAAATTATTGATCGCGGACGAACCAACCACCGCGCTGGATGTCACCACACAAGCCCAGATTCTGGACTTGTTGCGCGAGTTGGTTGCCGAAGAAAACATGTCGCTTTTGTTGATCACCCATGATCTGGCCGTGGTGGCCGGAATGGCCGATCATGTCGCAGTGATGCGTCGGGGCGAATTGGTGGAACAGGGCCCGACCGAGCAACTGTTTAAAACCATGACGCATCCCTACACCAAGCAGTTGTTCGAGGCCTCAAGCCACCAACCGGACCGCGCCGACGACGCGCAGGAGACTCCAATCCTAGAGGTTAAAAACGCGATCCGCGAATACGTCGCCCCACGCACAAAGCTGTTCCACCGTCCCGCGCCGTTCCGTGCTGTGAACGATGTCAGTTTCACTTTGATGCGCGGTGAAAGCCTTGGTCTGGTTGGGGAATCCGGCTGCGGTAAATCCACGCTAACGCGGGCCATTCTGGGCCTTGATCCGCTGCAAGGCGGCGAAATACACTTGGCGGGGGAACCGGTTTTGGCAGGCGAACATATGCCTGCATCCCTTCGGCAAAAAGTACAAATTGTTTTCCAAGACCCCTATGGCAGTTTCAATCCACGCCATAAGGTGCAGCGACTTGTGATGGAGCCATTTCACCTGACAAAAGCTCCCGAAAACGCGCGCAACCGTGTGGCCAAAGCACTGGAAACCGTTGGCATGAAAGCCGAGGCTATGGATCGCTACATCCATGAATTCTCCGGCGGCCAACGTCAACGCATCGCTATTGCGCGGGCATTGATTTTGCGCCCTGATCTAATCGTCTTGGACGAAGCCGTATCGGCGCTGGATGTTTCAATCCGTGCGCAAATTCTGGACCTGTTGGCCGACCTGCAAACGCGACTTGGCCTGTCCTATCTGTTCATCAGTCATGACCTGACTGTGGTGCGGGCCATCACCGATCGGGTGCTGGTGATGCAAACTGGGCAGATCGTCGAACAAGGCCAAACCGAGCAAGTATTCACAGCCCCAAAACATCCCTACACACAGCAACTACTAAACGCCGCGCCGCAAATTCCGGACGATTGGCTGGAGACAAAACATGCTTGATAAAATCTGGTACCCGACCGACAAAAACTACATTGGCGGTAAATGGGTTGCGCCTGTTGGCGGTGAATTTTTGCAACTGGGCAACCCGTCAACTGGTGATGTATTGACCCGCATTGCGCGTGGTCAGAAAGCTGACATCGACAATGCTGTCGTTGCTGCCCAAGCCGCGTTGGATGGCGAATGGGGCCGGATCACGGCGGTGGAACGTGGCCGAATTTTGACTCGTATTGGCCAGCTGGTTCAAACACGGATTGAGGAGCTGGGTGAGATCGAAGCCGCCGATGTTGGCAAACCGCTGACCCAAGCCCGAAACGACGCCATTGCACTGGCGCGTTACATGGAATTTTATGGTGGCGCGGCAGACAAAGTACATGGCGACACCATCCCCTATATGGACGGTTACACCGTTTACACTCTGCGCGAACCGCATGGGGTGACGGGGCACATCGTCCCTTGGAATTACCCGATGCAAATCATCGGGCGCTCTGTCGGAGCGGCACTGGCGATGGGCAATGCTTGCGTATTGAAACCCGCTGAAGAGGCCTGTTTGACTGCCCTTGGCTTCGCCGCTTTGGCCGAAGAAGCGGGCCTGCCTGCTGGCGCCTTGAATGTGGTCATGGGGCTGGGTGAAGAAGCTGGCGCGGCACTGTCGGGACACACTGGCATACAACATATTTCCTTCACGGGTTCCGTTGGCGTTGGTCAAATGGTGCAGGCGGCGAGCGCGCAAAATGTTATTCCGGTGACCTTGGAGTTGGGTGGAAAGTCCCCGCAAGTTGTATTCGATGATGCTGACTTGGACGCGGCATTGCCGTTCTTGGTGGGGGCTTGCATTCAGAATGCAGGGCAGACGTGCTCGGCTTCGTCACGGGTGCTGATTCAGCGCAAAGTTTATGACGAATTGCTGGCACGAATGGCCGAGAGATACCGCGCCATGAAAGTCGGCACTGCGATGTCGGACGTGAATGTCGGGCCTCTGATTTCGGCACGCCAAAAAGAGATCGTGACTGGGTTTTTAAGTCAAGGATCTGACCTGCGTCTTGCCGCCGAGGGCAGTATTGTTGAGGGTACACCTGAGGAGGGGCATTATGTGGTGCCGACCCTGTTTGCAGATGTGCCGCCGGATCATGTTTTGGCCCAGAGCGAAATTTTTGGACCGGTACAAGTGGTGATCCCATTTGAGGACGAAGCTGAAGCGATTGCGATCGCAAATGGGACGGATTTCGGACTGGTGGCCTCGGTTTGGACGCGTGATGGAGCGCGGCAAATGCGGATGGCTAAAGCCTTGAAAGCCGGACAAGTGTTTATCAACAATTACGGCGCGGGCGGCGGGGTTGAGCTGCCGTTCGGCGGCGCCGGAAAATCCGGCCACGGGCGCGAAAAGGGCTTTGAGGCGCTATACGGATTTTCGACTTTGAAAACAGTAGCAGCCTATCATGGGTAAGGTACATATAACAAAAAATGCGAGGATAATTCAATGCGACTAAAGGACAAGACGGCGATCATCACGGGTGCGGGCTCGGGCTTTGGGACCGGAATTGCGGCCAAATTTGTGGCCGAGGGCGCGCGCGTGATGGTCGCCGATATCAACGGCGACGCGGCAGCGGATGTGGCGCGTGATCTGGGTGGAATTGCGCAGGTGGTTGACGTGGCAAATGGCGATAGTGTCAAGGCGATGGTCAAGGCGGCACATGCAGCATTTGGGCAGATTGATATCGTGGTCAACAATGCAGGCATCACCCATATGCCCGGACCGATGGAGGATATCTCGGAAGAAGATTTCGACCGTATTTTGGCAGTCAATGCCAAGTCGGTTTACCTAAACGCGCGTGAAATTGTGCCGCTGATGAAGGCCGCAAAATCTGGTGTGATTTTGAACGTCGCCTCGACGGCAGGCGTATCGCCGCGCCCGAACCTGAACTGGTACAATGCCTCGAAAGGTTGGATGATCACCGCAACCCGCGCTATGGCCGTCGAGCTGGCGCCGTTCGGCATTCGGGTGAATGCAATCAACCCTGTTGCCGGTGAAACGCCGCTGTTGAAATCCTTCATGGGCGAAGACACGCCCGAGATCAGGGCCAAGTTCATTTCAACCATTCCATTGGGCCGGTTTTCAACCCCTGAGGACATGGGCAATGCAGCCGCATTTTTATGCTCGGACGAGGCCAGCATGATCACTGGCGTGGCGATGGAAGTCGATGGCGGGCGTTGCATTTAGGCCGTTTTTGACAAAATGAAAGGCAAGGGCATGAAACCAGGGGCACTTAATCTGATCACCGATGTGGCGGGTTTACAGGTTGGCAACGCAGGTGATGACAATGTGAAATCAGGCACCACCGTGTTGATAGGCGACGCGCCATTTGTGGCGGGTGTGCATGTTATGGGCGGTGCGCCCGGGACGCGGGAAACCGATCTATTGGCACCAGACAAAGTGGTACAGGCCGTCGATGCGCTGGTGTTGTCCGGTGGCTCGGCTTACGGGTTGGATGCGGCCTCGGGCGTTGTTGACGGGTTGCGAAAGATGGGCCGTGGATTTGCGGTTCATGATTTGCGGGTGCCGATTGTCCCCAGCGCAATTTTGTTCGATTTGGTGAACGGTGGTGACAAGGATTGGGTTGAAAACCCCTATCGCAAACTGGGTTTAGCGGCGTTGAAAAACACGGCTGTCGACTTTGCCTTGGGCAGTCATGGGGCCGGTGTCGGGGCAACGACGATGGGCCTGAAAGGGGGTCTTGGATCAGCCTCGGTTGTGCTGGAAAATGGCGTGACGGTTGGGGCCTTGGTGGCGGTTAATCCGGTGGGGTCTGTGACGGTTGGTGAGGGGCCAGAATTCTGGGCGGCACCGTTTGAAATGAACGGCGAATTTGGCGCGGGCAAGGTTGGCGGACCCTATGACCCACAAGTCGAGCCAACCCTAAAGGCCAAGTTGGGCGAGAGCACAACAGTTGCAATTGTTGCCACCGACGCGGTGCTGACCCAAGCACAGGCAACACGGATGGCGACAGCCGCACATGACGGTATGGCGCGGGCGATTGTACCCAGCCACACGCCGTTTGATGGCGATCTGGTGTTCGGGGTTTCGACGGGCAAAATCGCGTTGTCTGACCCTGAACTTGATGCCCTGAGGCTGGGTCATGCGGCGGCGGTCTGTTTGTCACGGGCGATTGCGCGCGGGGTCTATGAAGCCAAACCCAAAGCCGATGATATATTCCCGACATGGGCACAAAAATTTGGTGGCGAGAAATAAGTATACAACGGACTTGGGTGCAAATCGGCGGGTTAACCCTGTGCGCGCCGCTAGTCCAATAAGGCCGTTATCAAGGCGCTGTCCGGATCGGCCAAATCATCAATCACATCAAAGTGGTGCTTTGCTGGCGCGATGGTCAGGGCAGTGTTGTCCCAACCCTCGGCCAGCCAGCGTGCTTGATCCAAAAATGCGGGGCGCTCATCGGCGCCGACCCAAACGTGGGTGGGAATGTCGCGCAAGGGTTTTACCAGTAGCGGGCTTTCGGCCTCGGCCTCGGTCGCGTCCAATCTAAGGTCGGCGTTCATGGTGGTTTTCATCAAAGGGCGCAGGTCAGACAGCGGCGAAATCGGCACGATGTTTTGCAAACGATCCGCCGCGGCCAGTGCCACATCGGCGCAACGCATCCGTGCCACCAAGTGGCCGCCAGCCGAGTGGCCAGTCAACACAATTGGGCCGTGCGTGACCTTGGCTGCGGCATCAATAGCGCGGGCGATCTGTTCAGTGATACCCGAGATGCGCGCCTCTGGAGCCAAGGTATAAGATGGCATCGCCACGGCCCAGCCGCGCGCCGTTGCGCCTTCAGCCAAATGCGACCAGGATTTGTTGTCAAAGGCCAACCAGTAGCCACCGTGCACAAACACCAGCAATCCTTTGGGTTTGCCCGACGCGGGATAGAACAGGTCGAACACCTCGCGCTCGCCTTCGCCATAAGATAGGTTCAGTTGCGCGCGCCCAACCGCGTTTTCAACGCTGCGCCACTCCTGCGCGGCTTCGTCCCATTTGGGGGGATAGCTGGCAGCGTCATTGATGTAGGCCCCATTGGCATAGGCGTCGTCATAATCCATTTGGCATTCTCAATCGGGTCTACGCCCCACATTCAGGGGGGTTGCATGCATGCCAATTTATCTATTCTGAGGAAAGTTCCAAGCCAATTTCATTAGGCGGGTTCGGGTGTCTTTGCGGCGCTGATCAGGCATTCAGCCAAATGCAGGAAACTCGCGCCGGTTCCGTCGGGTTCCATTCGGGCCAAGAACGCGTCGAGTTGTGGCCAGACCTTGATGGCGGCGTCGATCATCGGGTCTGATCCGGCGGAATAAAGTCCCGCCTGGATCATCATTTCCGCCCGGTCATAGGCCCCCAATAGGCGACGCGCCTGACTGATCAACTCGTTCTCCTCATTTGTGGCGGCGGCGGGCAAGCTGCGCGAGACCGAGCGCAGCAAATCAATGGCCGGAAACCGCCCGCGTTCAGCGATTTTGCGGTCCATTACAACGTGGCCATCCAGCACCCCGCGCAAAATATCGGCGACGGGTTCCTCCATGTCGGACCCGGCAACCAGCACGCTGAACACGGCGGTTATGTCGCCAACGTCATCGGTGCCGGGGCCAGCACGTTCGCAGAGCGACATAATCATATGCGAGGTCGAGGGCGGATAGCCGCGCAAGGACGCGACCTCGCCCGAGGCCAGCGCGACTTCGCGGTGAGCTTCGGCAAAGCGGGTGATCGAATCAGCCAGCAGCAAAACGTGCAAGCCTTGATCGCGGAAATGTTCGGCCACGGCCATCGCAGTCCAGGCGCAGCGGCGGCGCACCAATGGCGATTGGTCTGAAGTGGCGGCGACCACGACTGCCCGCTTCATCCCTTCGGGGCCCAGCACGTGATCGACAAATTCACGCACCTCGCGGCCACGTTCGCCAACCAATGCGATCACCACCACATCGGCGGTGACCCCACGGGCAAAGTCGGCCAGCAAGGTTGATTTCCCGACACCGGACCCGGCGAACAGGCCAATCCGTTGGCCGCGCACGATGGGCAGCAAGGTGTTAAAAATTGCCACACCAGTTTCAAGGCGTTCGCCCAAAGGCCGTCGCTCGGTCGCCTTGGGAGGGGCAGCGCGCATCGGGCGCGCGGCCAACCCGCGTAATAGAGCACGCCCATCCAACGGATTGCCCGAAGGGTCTATCACCCGTCCGATCCAATTGCTATCCGGCGCGATCAACGCCTCGCCCAATAGGGTGACGCGGTCTCCGATCACCACGCCCTCGGCAGAGCGATCCGGTAGAATCACCACCTCGCCACGTGTCAGTTGTAAAACTTCACCGCCCATCGTGACGCCACCGCGCCGCGTGATGCGAACCTGATCTCCCAGACTGGCAGTCGCTGATAACCCTTTAACGGTAAGGGTTCCGCGCCCGACTTCGACCACGCGCCCCACGTGATGAACGGGACTCGTCGCTGCGATTTCGGCGCGCAAACAATCCATTTCTGCAACCATGACCGGATTCTCCTGTTTGGTTCTGACAACCTTTTCTAAAGGAATCACAGTTAAGCATTGGTTGAAATTGCTCGAGGGAGAAGCCCCGATGTTTGAAAAACTAGAGATATTCCAGATGGCAGGCGCTATGGCCAGCCATGCGGCGTCGCGCCAGTCAATGGTCGCGCAAAATATCGCACAGGCAGATACGCCGGGCTATAAGGCCCGCGATCTGGCCTCCTTTGCGGACACCTACAAAGATCAGGCCGGCGGGATGCAAATTCGCGCCACACGGACAGGGCACCTTATGGGGTCGGCTGCCTATTCATCCACGCCACGCGTCATTGCAGGATCGGGCAGCGAATCGCCCAATGGCAACAATGTGTCGCTTGAGGGCGAGATGATGAAATCCACTGAAATCAGCGGCGAACACAGACGCGCACTGGCGATTTATCAATCCTCGCTGGGTATTATTCGCGCCAGTTTGGGTCGCAGGTAAGGAGAACGTATCATGAGTGATTTATCAGATATCCGCGCATTGGCAACCAGTGGGATGGAGGCACAAGCCGCCCGTTTGCGCCATGTTTCAGAGAATATTGCCAATACAGATACCCCTGGATACCACCGGAAAACAGCATTATTTGAAGATGTTGTGGTGCAGGGGCAACGCACGGGTGCAGTTCAGATTGGTCAGGTGAAATTTGACCAATCAGACCTGTCGCAGATCTTTGATCCGGGACACCCGCTTGCAGACGAGAGTGGTCACTATGATGGATCGAACGTCGATCTGGTGATCGAAATTGCTGACGCGCGTGAAGCGCAGCGCAGCTATGAGGCGAACCTCAAAATGTTTGATCAGGCCCGGCAAATGTCGAGTAGTCTGCTTGAACTCTTGCGAAAATAGAAGGCGATCTAAAATGGATATTAAATCCTCACTCGCAGCCCAGCAATATGCAGCAACCCGCCCCGCGACAGCGCCAAAGCCTGACGCGGGTGCGGGCGGACTGGGGGCATTTGGCCAAGTCGCGGCCGATTTTGCCAGCACGTTGCAACAGGGCGAAGATGTTGCCAAAGCGGCGATGACTGGCGGGGCTGACCCGCATTCATTGGTCACGGCCTTGGCGCAATCCGAATTGGCGATCGAAACCGCCGTCACGGTGCGTGACAAGGTTGTCGAGGCCTATCAGGAAATTTTAAGGATGCCCGTCTGATGGATGACATGGTTTTCTTTGACACTCTGCGTGAAGGACTGTGGCTTGCCGTGATGATATCGTTGCCGATTTTGGTGGTGGCGCTGATCACGGGTCTGACGGTTGGTCTGTTTCAGGCCCTTACTTCTATTCAGGAAATGACATTGACCTTTGTGCCCAAACTGGCGGCGATTTTGGCCGTTTTTTGGGTGTCGATGAGTTTCATGACTGAATCACTGGTTTCGTTTTTCACCCACACCATCATTCCGCTGATCATAGGAGCCTAGATATGGACAACGCCGGATACACAACCCTGACAAGGCAAGCTGGATTGCTGCGTGAAATGCAGACCGTGGCGAACAACCTTGCCAATCTGTCAACCACAGGGTTTCGCAAAGAGGGTGTGATTTTCGCCGAACACGTCAAGGCGCTGGACGGCGCGGAAAGTTCACTTTCGATGGCGACTGCGAACGTGCGGTTGACCGTGCAACAGCAGGGAACTTTGACCCAAACCAATGGCAATTTTGATTTTGCAATTGAGGGGGATGGGTTCTTTATGATCCAGACACCAGATGGCGACATGCTTAGTCGCGCGGGCAGCTTCACCCCGAACGCAGAAGGCGAATTGGTGACGCCAGACGGCTACCGCCTACTGGATGGTGGCGGGGCGCCGATTTTCATTCCTCCAGATGCACGTTCCATCGCGGTTTCAGCCGACGGCACCTTGAGTGTAGACGGTGTTCCGCAAACTCAAATCAGCCTGTTCAACCCCGTCGACCCGACCGACCTTACCCGACAAAACGGCGTGCGGTTCTCGATCAATGGCGAGGTAGAGGCTGTTGAAGGATCCAGCATCATGCAAGGCTTCATCGAAGATTCCAACGTGAGCCCTGTGATTGAGATTGCCCGGATGATCGAGGTTCAGCACGCCTATGAGCTGGGCCAAAGCTTCATGGACAAAGAGGACGAACGCATTCGCGGCGTCCTTTCGACCCTTGGTCGATAGATAGCAAAAGGAGAGCCAAATGCGCGCCCTGAAAATTGCCGCCACCGGGATGTCTGCCCAACAAATGCGGGTCGAGGTGATCTCTAACAACCTCGCCAATATGAGCACCACGGGGTACAACGCCCGTCGCGCCGAATTTGCCGATCTGCACTACCAACAGGCCACACGCGCCGGCACCATAAACGCTGCCGACGGCACCGTTTTACCAACGGGCGTGCAACTGGGGCTGGGGGTGCGGCCAGCGTCTGTTACGGTGCAACTTGCACAAGGCTCACTGGCCGCCACAGGGGGTGATCTGGACATGGCGATTGAGGGCGCGGGTTACTTTGAAGTCACGCTGCCTTCGGGATTGTCGGGCTATACCCGCGACGGTGGTTTAAAGCGGTCTGCGGACGGTTTGATTGTGAACTCGGAAGGCTACGCTGTGGTCCCTGACGTCACCATTCCCTCGGATGCGCGTAGTGTCGCGATCAATGCAGAAGGCGAGGTTTACGCCTATTTCAATGACCGTGTGGAACCAGAGCTTTTGGGACAATTCACGCTGGCGACATTTACCAACCCCAAGGGTATGGAAGCGATTGGCAGCAATCTGTTTTTGGAAACATCAGCCTCGGGTCCGGCACTTGTCAGCACCCCTGGAGAGGATGGTTTGGGCGTGTTGCGGCAAGGATATCTGGAGGATTCCTCGGTCGATGCTGTGCGCGAAATTACGGAACTGATCGAAGCCCAGCGCGGTTATGAATTGAACGCCAAAGTCATCTCTGCCGCTGATCAAATGCTCGGCGCAACAACGCAGATACGATGATGAAGGTTCTGATCCTAATATGTATGTTTTTCGCCACCAATGCGGTCGCCGAAACCATTGTCGCCGTACGCACCCTGCGCAGCCACACGATTATCGGGCCAAAGGATGTTTCAACCAAAGACGTGGTGGTCGACGGCGCGTTTGAGTTGGCTTCGAATGTCATTGGGCAAGAGGCGCGCGTGACGCTTTATGCGGGCCGCCCGATCCGTTTTGAAGACATCGGCCCCGCCGCCATCATTGAACGAAACCAGATTGTTATGCTGGTTTATCAACGCGGTAACCTGCGTATCGCGGCAGATGCCAGGTCCTTGGGCCGCGGCGGCGTTGGTGACCTGATACGGGTGATGAACCTGACATCCCGCACTACAGTTTCTGGAATAATCGGCGCGGATGGTGTCGTCACAGTTGGCCGTTAACCATTGCAACAAAGGATACTATGAATGAAACGCTACTTATCTCTTTCCCTCCTCACCGCACTGCTATTTGCAGCCGGATGTGCGCAACTAAAAGATGTTGGGAAGGTGCCTGCTATGGCTCCGATTCAAGGGACCAACGAGCATTATGCAATGACGACCACCCCGTTGCCACAGACAGTAGAGCGCAAGTCGCCGAGCGATCCGGCCTCGCTGTGGGATTCGGGACGACAATCCTTGTTGGGAGATCGGCGCGCGGTGCAACGCGGTGACATTCTGACGGTTGTGATCGAGATTGATGACAAGGCCGAAATTTCAAATTCAACGGCACGTAATCGCAATGGCACTGAAAAGGCGGGCCTGCCAAACCTGTTGGGTATTCCACAGCGCATTGATGCAAAATTGCCGGAAGGCGCAACAATGGCCGAGGCTTTTGGTAGCAATTCCTCCAGCACCTTTGCTGGCGACGGGAGCGTTCGGCGCAAGGAAAAGCTGACGCTAAAGGTCGCTGCAACAGTTGTAGATGTGTTGCAAAACGGCGTGCTTTCAATTCAAGGCTCGCAAGAGGTTAGGGTGAATTTTGAAATTCGTGAACTGCTGATTTCTGGTTACGTGCGCCCTGAAGACATTTCGCGCCAGAATCAGATCACATATGAGAAAATTGCCTCAGCTCGGATTTCCTACGGCGGACGAGGCCAAATTTCATCAGCACAGCAGCCCCGACTGGGCCAGCAAGTTGCCGACATTCTATTGCCATTCTAGCGAGGTCCAGCATGGGTAAGATACTTCCAATTCTACTTGCAGTCATTGGCGTGGGCGCGGGCATCGGTGTAGGTGTGATGCTGAAACCAGAGCCAATGGATTTGAGCGACGTACCTGTTTGCCGACCCGCAACCGAGGGAGACCATGCCGTGGGTGCGCCCGAAGTTGCGGAAGACGGTGAAGAAGTACTGCCTGAATATGTGAAGATGAATAACCAGTTTGTTATTCCGGTGGTCGAAGATGGTAAAATGGCGGCTCTTGTGGTGCTTTCTATCAGTCTGGAAGTGTCACCTGGCGGTAAAGAGGTAACGTTTCAAAGAGAGCCAAAACTGCGGGACGCGTTCAACCAAATATTGTTTGATCATGCCAATGCTGGTGGTTTTCAGGGGGCGTTCACCAGCAGTAACAACATGACCGTTCTGCGCGATTCCTTATATGAGATCGCTGTAAAAGTGGCTGGCCCCGTGGTGAAGGATGTGCTGATTGCTGAAATTGTGCGGCAAGATGTCTAACCTGCTTTGGCGCGCGCGCGCCAAAGGGTGAACAACCCGGCCATCACCACGACAGCGCCACCAATCGCCACATTGGGGCGCAAGGTTTCATTAAAAATCAAGATGCCGATGGTCGACGCAAAAACCAGTTGCAGATAGGCGAAAGGCTGCACTGCGCTGGCCTCGGCCACCTCGTAGCACTTGATTAAAAACCAGTGACCCAACACACCGGTGACACAAAGCACCGCCATCCAAAGCCAATCGGATTGGGTCATCGGTTCCCAGTAAAACAACCCAACGGCTGTGATGCCAAGTGCGCCAACAGTGCCCGTCCAAAAGAAGCTGGTCGCGGCGCTGTCACGGCGAGCGGCATAGCGCGTCAACAGTCCATAAAGCGCGAACATCAGCGCGGCGATCAGCGGGATAATAGCGGCGGGTTGAAAAACAGTCACACCTGGTTGCAGAATAATCAACACCCCGACAAACCCGATACCAATGGCCGCCCAACGTCGCCAGCCAACTGTTTCGCCCAGAACCGGGCCGGATAAAGCTGCTATCAAAAGCGGGTAGCATGCAAAAACCGCATGCGTTTCGACAAGGCCTAGCCGCACAAAGGCCTCAACCGTGACAGCGATCTCGACCACCAGCAATAAAGCGCGAAAAGCTTGCAACATCGGTTGACTAGTGCGGGCGGCTGCAAAAACCCCACCACTATTGCGGCTCGCGATGGTTATCACGAAAGCCGCGAAAAACCAGTAGCGCACCATCAAAACCATATAGACGTTGTATTCGCTTGCCAGATACCGCGAGATACCGTCCTGCACTGAGAACACAAAAGTGGTGGCGATCATCAACCAAATGCCGAGGCGATTGTTTTGCACGGTCATGAGAGAACTGCCGTGGTCATATGCCGTTTTCGCCCATATCCGGTGCTGCGAGTTACGGAGAAGCCTGCAGAAGCCAAATTCCGGCGCACAAAACCCGCAGCTGTATAGGTCGCGAGGCTGCCGTTTGGGGCGGTATGGTGTGCAACCTCCGAGAGCAAACCTTCGCCCCAAAGTTCGGGGTTTTTGGCCGGAGAAAACCCATCCAGAAACCATGCATCAGCTTTGCAGTTCCAAAAAGGCAGCGTGTCGCGGGCATCGCCGATGATGATATCAGCAATCAACCCGTCGACTTCGATCCGGTGCTTGCCGCTTGCCCATTTCGCCAAGAAGGGTCCGGCGATGGCGTGGATTTCGGGAAAAGCGCTTAAGGCTTTGTCCATGTCGGCGGCGATCATGGGGAAGGCCTCAAAACTGGTGAAATGCAGCGGTGTTTCCATCCCCGCCGCGCGCCACGCCAACAGGGATGCGAGCATGTTCAACCCCGTGCCAAACCCAAGTTCGGCGATGTGAAACCCATCCGTAAATCGCCTCGGCAACCCATTGCCATCCAGAAAAACATGACGCGTTTCGGCCAACCCGTCATTGAGCGAAAAATACGGATCATCAAAGCGTGTGCTGATGGGCAAAGCCCCGTCGCGCCACGTTAATTCTGCCGTCTGGATAAGGGTGGTTGAATCAGTCATAACCAGCGGGACAATGGTAGAGGACATACGGTTTGGCAATGGTTGATGTGACGATAATAGGGGCGGGCATTTTCGGCCTGTCCGTGGCCTATGCCGCGGCGTCTCGTGGAGCAAAAGTACGCGTGGTCGAGACCGAGCGTGTCGGGGCTGGTTCATCCGGCGGGTTGGTCGGTGCACTGGCCCCACACACGCCCGAGCGATGGGACGCTAAGAACGAGTTCCAATACCAAAGCCTGCTGATGGCCGAGGCACATTGGCGCAAGGTTGACCAACTGTCTGGGATTTCTTCGGGATACGGGCGGATTGGCCGTTTGCACCCGATACCGACCGCGCGCGTGTTGGAACTGTCACATGAACGAACGGCTTACGCCCACGAGGTTTGGCAGGGAAATGCCGAATGGCGCGTGGTTGAACGGGCAAATTACGGCGCTTGGGCCCCCGAAAGCCCAACCGGATTTTTGGTGCATGACACCATGAGCGCCCGCATGCAGCCCCGTGGTGCGGCGGCGAGTTTGGCAGGTGCTGTGGTGGCGCAGGGTGGCGAGATCGTGATTGGTGATGCTCCGGTTGAGGGCAAGGTTGTTTGGGCCACCGGCCACCGCGGGTTGCTGGAATTGTCCAAAGAATTCGGCGTCGAAATTGGCAACGGTGTTAAGGGGCAATCAGCCCTATTGCGTTATGACGCTGGCGATGTACCGCAGCTTTTCAGCGACGGAATTTACGTGGTGCCGCATACCGATGGCACTGTCGCGGTGGGTTCAACCAGCGAACGATACTTCGATGACCCGCTGGCGGTGGATGGCCTGCTGGACGAGGTTCTGGAACGGACCTTTGCGGCGTTTCCGGTGCTGCAAGGGGCCGAGGTTTTGGACCGTTGGGCCGGGGTGCGCCCACGGGGTAAAAAGCTGGCCCCGATGCTGGGGGCTTATCCGGGGCGCGACGGGCATTTTATTGCCAACGGCGGTTTCAAAATTGGCTTTGGCATGGCCCCGAAAGTTGGTGAAGTGATGGCCGAACTGGTGTTGGACGATAACGCGACAGGCATACCGGATGATTTCACGGTCGAGGCCAATATGTAGGCGGGCCAGTTAGGCGGCGGTTGCGGTTGCCTGCATGCATTCGCGCCCATCCGGGGCACGGACCCAAAGTGCGTTTTCTTTCATGCAAAATTCGGCGATTTCGCTGTGCATCAAAGCGGCAATGGTGCGAAACTGGAAGGATTTCAGCGGTCCAAGATGACGCTGCGCCAGCAGCGGGCCGTGGGTGACCAGCCGGTGTAGCCTTCAATACTGCGGGCATAATCCACGTCATAGTGGATGCGGTGACCATTCATAGTAAGCGCGGAATAGCGGAACAATTCGGTGGTTGTGAAACGATGAGTCTGGCTGAGGTTTTCGTCGGTTCGGGCAGCTTTTGGCTTTGGCTTCGGGGTGATCGTTTTGATGGTCGTGACTTTGGTGGCGAGGGCCCCCGTGATCAGTGGGGCGTGAAACTGCAAATCTCCACCCGCCCACATACGGCGCGGCAGATCTAAATCGGGAATAAAGCCGCCAGTAGCTGGATACCCGTCGCGGCCCAAATTCTCAGGGAGTTGCGCGCCCCAGAAATAAATTCGATGCCCAAATGGTAGCAGCGCATCGCTGGATTTTGGCGCTGGCCAGGTTGACCAAGGGTCGCATGCAGGGCGCTTGCGCGGGCGGGATCGAAAGCGCAGGATGCGGTTTGTGATTTACCTATGAAGTCGTGCAGGATGTTTGGGTAACGGGTTTGGCTGCAAAGAGGAAGAGACGATGAAACTATCCGGATTGGATCACTTGGTGCTGACAGTGGCGGATGTTTCCGTGACGGTCAGGTTTTATCAGGACGTTTTGGGTATGGCGGCCGAGCAATTTACACCTGCGGATGGATCAACACGCTGGGCGCTGAAGTTCGGAACGCAAAAGATCAATCTGCATCAAAGCGGGGCGGAGTTTGAACCCAAAGCGATGCAGGCCACGGCGGGGTCGGCGGACCTGTGTTTTTTGTCGGGTGTCGCGGTCAAAGAATGGCAGGCGCATTTGGCCACGCAAGGGGTTGCTGTGATTGAGGGGCCGTTGCGGCGCACGGGGGCAAAAGGGCTGATCCTTTCGATTTATCTGCGTGATCCGGACGGTAATTTGTTAGAGATTTCGAACCAACTGTAGGGGCATCGCGCGGGTATGGAGCAAATTGAACCAACGCTACGTCTACGAGGTTTTGAGATATTCAAAGGGTTTTTGGATGTCAAAGCGCAGCGCATGATGATTGCGGATCTGCGCAAAATTATGCAAACGGCGCCAGTATTTTCACCGCAAACACCGCAAGGTAAATCAATGTCGGTGCGGATGACGTCGGCGGGCAGATTTGGTTGGTATTCGGATGCGGATGGCTATCGCTATATTGAGCAGCACCCATCGGGGCAGGCTTGGCCAGACATTCCGACACGTGCGTTGGATGTGTGGCGCGCGACCTCAAAGGTTGAGCGCGCGCCGGAGAGTTGCTTGGTCAACTTTTACGGCAAAGGCGCGCAGATGGGGATGCATCGCGACAAAGACGAGGCTGAAATGTGTTGGCCGGTGGTGTCTATTTCGCTGGGCGACGACGGGTTGTTCCGTATCGGAGGCGATACCCGCGGCGGCAGGACTGAATCGATCTGGTTGTCGTCGGGGGATGTGGTGGTGATGGGAGGTGCTGCCCGCAGCGCCTATCACGGGGTCGACAAAATCAGGTTCAAATCCAGCCGATTGCTGCCCAAAGGCGGGCGGGTGAATGTGACGCTGCGGGTGGTGACCTAGTCGCGTTTATGCACGCAGCAAATGGTCGAGCAACGCGTTCAGATCATCAGCAGCGCAAGCATATCCGTGATAAGTAAGATGGTTTAGACCTATAAAGGCGGCGTAAAGGATATTGGCATTTTGCTTGCACTTTGGCTTTGGAGTGCCGAGGTCGCGAAACTGGTTTTGCACAAAATCCAGCCGCTGTTGGTCAACAGACTTTAAGGCAGCGGCAGCGTTTTCATCATAGCGGGCCCAGTCGCGGATTGCGGCTTCGGTCAGTAGGCCACCATATTCGTTGTCCGTTGAAGAGGTGGAGAGCTGTACCAGCACCCGCAGACGGTCCTCGGCCTTTGTTGCACTCATGTTGACCAGATCGCCTTA